>Ga0126342_10000529_pt1 | contig 42599 bp, 35 predicted proteins | sample Cyp1metagenome_FD_92528 | JGI IMG/M metagenome (GOLD analysis project Ga0126342, IMG submission 92528) | Coral microbial communities from Lord Howe Island, Old Settlement Bay, Australia - Cyphastrea 1 metagenome | ecosystem: Host-associated > Invertebrates > Cnidaria > Coral ...
GGTTCCAGGGTTCCAGGGTTCCAGGGTTCATTCCGGATTTTGAAGGCTGCAAGTCCCCGCGAGCCAGCCCCAGCCCTAGAGATTGAAACCCAACAGGCCCTGCTGTTGGGAATTTCACCATCTTTTCCTGTGCTCTTTTTGTTGGGGATTTGACGCAAAAATGTCAACCCTAAACCTCCATTTAGTTCCATTTAAATGTGTGTTCGCCATACTTTCCTATCATATTCCCAGCTATAAACCTTCATTTCTAGAGGATTTTCCATGTTTTTCACCAAATGTTCCTCCGGGGATTTCCAAATTTTCGGTGCAACACCATCCAGTTTCTCACTCCTCAGTCTCGACGGTTCCCAGGTCAATGGTGCCACCTTGACGGGTGCCCGCACCACCCTGGCAGGACATGGCGAGCTTGGAAGATTCGTTTTCGACCCCATGGTTTATATATGGTTTATATATGGTTATTTTTTGGTTAATGATGGTTAATCATAATCTGGTTGGTGGTTGACCTACCCCTCTGAAAAATGTGAAAGTCAGTTGGGACTACTATTCCCAACTGAAAGCGACTATGGAAACATAAAAAATGTTCCAAACCACCAACCAGAATTGATTAATAGTGATTAAGAGTGATTGATAATGATTCATAGGGAATATTCAGTATATACCTTCTGGTAATTTAACAGTTTGCTCTTGAACATGGCCCATAGAAATAGTTGATTTACCGAACTTGAAGATGGTGATTTTCCATAGCTATGTTAGTTTACCAAAGGGTAATTTATTCATGTTGTACCAGGGGGTAATGTTGTTGTTTTTTTTTTTTGCGGCTGTCTTACTCAAATGTCGTGATTGTTTTTGACTTTCTGAACATGTTTTAAAGGATTTCAAAGGTGCAGAGGTTGAAATTCATCATTTTTTCTTAACCCAAGGAATGATGTCCAAAAAAACAAGAAACATCATCTCATTCCGGAGTAGGTTCTGGGGGATTGCGCCGGGTATGGGTGATTTGTTTGCAGTTAGTCTGTGTGATTGTTTAGCGAGGAATGGATGTTGTTTTACGTTATCAATCCTTTAAATGGTACGACCAACCATGCGAAGTGTACAGCACCACAATCAAAACAAAAAAACTAGCTACAAGTATCTGATCGTCCCACTTTCTCAATCCTTAGTCCTTTAAATGCATGCAAGAAGTTGTAGTTTCTGCCAGAACATTGAACATGGCATAGCATCTGCATCAGCAACATCCCCACGGCCAGCTCTGGAAGACCCGTTGCATAAAGGGCATCTATGGTGGAACTGGAAAACTCCATGGAAAATCCCACTCTTTGGAATTGGAACACCAACTACTATATAAATGGATTAGCCCAATCAATAATATATATATATATAGAAATCACATTGTTAATATACCCATTACATCCCCATGTTAGATCATGTTAGATGCTCAAATCCAAGATGCTTTCGAATTTGATCACATGTCAATGTGAAGCCCATGATTTGATACCTCTCCACCACTGGCGCGCTCGCCTCTACCACTGCTTGGCAGATCTGGACCCGGATGCGCTCCGGCAAGGACTGGAACCTCAGCTGGGAGCCTCTGGGGCATCTTTCAAAGTGCCAGAAGATTAGGATGATTTAATTGAAAGCGTGTGTCATACCCCCAAAATGGATCAAATCGAGAAATGTCAACCATGTCAACCATTCCAGCAGGATTTGACCAGGCATCTTGGGGGGACATGGAAACCATCAACAATAGGCATGGGAAGCCTAAATGTGTTTCACTTATGAAAAGAAAGAGGACTAAGTATAGATTAGGGATGATTAGGGCATCATTGGCTTCACAGATTATATTTTCTGCATCACACATTTTCAGAGAAAAAGACACTTGAACAGCCAAATGCCATTGAATATGTTCATGCTCCCTTCCACACCAACGCTGCACTCTGGGTAAAAGCGAGCTGGGGCCCCAAGCAATGCCCTCGTCAGTGGGGGCCTAGGCATTCACCATCCCAAATGCGGTTGAAACTGCGAAACCACTAGCTCTATGTGGCACTGGCACACGCTGCACCAGAGTTCCTGAGCTCATTTAATCTCCCAAATCCTTGTTGCCAGCACATTTGTTCACCACTTTGCATCCAGAAAAAACGATAGTTTTCTGTTGCGATCCTTCACTGTTTGGTGTTTACAACTTCCAATCCCCAGTTTTTCTGCGGTGTGTGTCCCTCTTTTTTGATCCCTTGCGGAAACATGGAATCCGGGATGGAAAGGATCAACATCGGCAGCCCAAGGCAAGGCATCAACTGGGCTTCGGGCAACATGTTGAGGATTGGAATCAAGTCTTTCCATGTCAAGGTGGAGGGACCTGGGCAAGTGACATGACAAATTCGGAATGCTCCTTGCTGTTGGGATTCCTGATGGATTCCTGGTTGCAGTCTCTTAAAACAGTGGATGTCCAATGTCCAATGATGTTCAGCTCCAACTGATTGTTCGCATGGTCAGATTGGTGATAGATTTCCAGTTGACTCAAATCTGGTTCATTTTACCGAAATTGATGTACATCTTCCTGGCCTTCTGACCTGATGCCAATAACAACTTTCTATGTCAGTCGCTGAGATCTCTGTGCCCAACTTTCGAAGAGATCGGGGCAAGCATCTTTGATTTCACGGATCTGCAACAGTTGACCAATGGTTGCAGCGGGCACTTCACCATGGTGAAGAGTGAGGGAAAAATTGGCTAAGGATTTCTTCAGGCTGAAATGGTGAGCGGTTGCCATTTCACACAGTTTTTTTCTTTCAGTGTATGTATGTATATATATATATATATGTGTGTGTGTGTGTGGTACCCCCCCACTGTACCTACCGTACTATATATATATTTATATGTGGTATTTATTTGGTCCATTTTATCTATGAGTTCCAGGGCACCTTTCATCATGCAGTTGTGCGTAAGTTATCCAAGTTCCCCAACACTGTGGCATGGACAGAAACAATGGAAATCACCAACAAATTATTGCTGATAATATCTTGGTACATTAATCCCAAATCAGGGTCTTAAATCATCTTAAATCTTGAGTCTCTGTTCTCTCTCTCTCTCTCTCTTTCTCTCTCCCTCCCCCCTCACGTATTTACCAACGATATCAGGTATTCCCAACTATGGGGTCAAGATCTACTATGACATGGTGCCGCCAAGTCCGTTTAATTGAAGATGTGCGGCAGAACATGAAGATGTGTTGCTACTGGAGTTTTATCATTCCATTCAATCAGCAACTGCATGGGTAATAACCCTGGCTACGAAGTCCCCGATTTCGGGGTTCTTAGACTGGAGGCATCCGCCAGGAGCCTCGATGAAGAGTTGCTTCATCTCCTGAGATCGAACGGCGTGGCGCGCAAGGCGGCTGGGATAGGAAGCTGGGGACAACCACAATCCAAACCAACCAGTTACAATTGAAACAACCCAAAGAACTAGATTGGATGTGTAATGATGTGCAACTCTTGGATTTGAGTAGTTGATAAAAAGTCGATTCTTCGAACATCATGAGACATTCTAAAGCACCATAACTTGTTCATCATCAAAGGCTCAGTTTTTTGGGTATATAACGGTGTATATAGTAAGTCATGGGATCCGGCGAAAAAAAGCTCGGATGACCGACCAGTTCCCGCAGTTCCCACCAACCGAGCTGGGATTTTCCATGTATCCTCTGAGATAACCATGGCTTGCTGTGGCCAAGAAATTCGCCAAGCCACGCATGCAACGATCAATAACTCAGAATGAATCAAAACTACGGTAACTACATTTAAATATTACGGACTTTTAAATGTTGCAGTTTGTGCACACTGTTTCACTTGGAGTGAACCGTCCAATATACGAACAGGTATTTTAGACTACCTCCGGGAAGGTTTTCCTTGGCCCGCCCGGCCATTTAAACATACGGAATCCAATCATTTAAACATACGGAATCCAATTCATTTCAACATACGGTACAAGGTGGGGCCCCCCAGTTATAAGATGGCTTATAAACCCCATTAACTAGTTATAGGTACCATAAACCATAGTTATTGGAGTTATAAACCATCTTAGCTATCTAGGGGGCCCCACTTTGTAACTACATTTAAAATAATTGAAATATATTAAATTTTACGAACTGGTATTTCATACTACCTCCGGGGCCTTGCGGTCTGGCCCGCCCTTCACATATTTAAGTGTCGTTACCGTAAGAAAAACTAACAATTTTATAGTACTTCATATGACCACAACTTCCGGCTGACCCGCTTGTGATCGTGGCGGGCTATCATCTTAGCCCTTTTTTGGGAGGAACAAAAACCAGAAAAACCAGCCCGGAGCTTTCCCATGGTTTTCAGCCAACAATAATTACTCACTAATTACTCACAATTATATCAATTATATAATATGCATGAAAAATAGTCATTAATTATCCAGGATCCATGATATCGATAGCTGATCTGGCTCATGAACAGCTTTTACCAAATGCAACGACACGCGCAAGCGCGCGTAACAACATGTAACAACGAGCTCGCCGAGCTTCGAATACAGACGTCAAGAGCTGATCTGGGATCAGGATCTCAGAGCTGAGACGATGCGACGACAAGTGTGGTGGGCCATGTGTGGTGGGCCATGGGGATGCAAAGTAGCACCGGTTTTGACCCGAAAAGATCGAAAAATCATGGATCGTGTTTACAGGATGGTGAAGATATTAGTGAAGATTCTATACTTTACCTCATATTTCCAGTGTTTCCTATTGTTTTTTTTTTTCGTTTTTTTTCCCGGGGTTGTTACAATAGATTTCTCTGCATGTGTGATGATTGATGGTTAATCCACCCATCTGGCTGTGAGTCAAAACCCCAAACACGTTCCTTTTCAATCCCAATTGGTGGAGTTTAGCATTCTTAGCCTTGAACACTTGATGGATGTGGCAAGGCTAAACAAAACCCATGACACAGGCATGTCATGGTGTCATAGGTTGGATGACTGGCAACGGATCACAGGTAAGATGGGATACATCATCTCATTTCTAAGGTCGAACGGCGAAATAAGGGGGACATGTTTGAAACCACCTTTTGCAGATCCCAGCAGTGGTTTGTAGCCACAAGAACTCTCAACCTTCAAGATCAAGATGCAAATCAGAAAGCACGCCATAGCACGCCTAAAAGCTGTTGAGGTTTAGCACCCCTCACCCCGCAACCCAGACTGCACATGGCCCCAGACCACACCGAAGTTGCAGTTCTGTCTGCTTCGCAACTCGATGATCTGGGCGTGGCTTGATGCTAGGCTGGGAACGACATCTCTTTCCATCCCCGTGTCTTTCAACGAAGTCCCCTTTTTCAACTCGCATCACAATGCGTCCACTATAGTTACTAATTATATGTTTTTAAGTTTTTTACCGACTCGGAAATAATGAAATCATCTCAGCATCCTCAAGCAACTAAACATACTCAGATCTAGTGATTGAAAATTCACAAGATCCGGGCCAGCCTGCAATAAAACTATGAAACTGGCCATGGTTCCAGCCAATTGCCCAAACGTCGCCGACAATTCATGACACTATTGATCAAAAGAAGTCCTCGCATCCCGTCAAACATGTTGACAGTATAGGATTTCATACTCAATTTTTGATCATTCTTACTCGGTCAGCGTGAAAATCTCCACAAGATGTACATGGCATGCTGGTTCAGCACAGAAATTTTGAATTTCAAGTGCTGCTGACTTTCCACCGAAAACTGTTTAGAATTATACAAGAGGGCAAAAACCCTTTCACCAACCCTTCTGCATGTGCCACATACCATACTGCTATGTCATGTGTGCTCCTCCTCTCAAAGCCCCAACCAAGCTCGACACGTTACAAATCATTTGCGTCACATCTGTCAGTCCAAGCTGTTCGTTGCCAGTGTCTGCCGACCTGACCACAAAAACCGACTGATCCACCACAATATGATGGGAGTCAAATTTGACTCTTCTGGGAAAATGCTCATCAGTATCAGGGGTCATTTTTTTGGAATGAGAATATACTGATGGTTTTGCTGTGGCCAGCTAAGGGCACACACACACAGATCTATACATATATAATCATATATACATATGCACACAAGTACATGCACCTGTGCATATCAACAATAAGATGCAATGAGTATACCGTATACCCTCTGGTAAATTAACATAGACCCTGAAAATAGCCTAGTTTTAATGGAAACTAATCTTCCAACCCCGATGAATGCCAGGGTCTATCTTAATTTACCAGAGGGTATATACCTAACAAATCCATCAACATGTTGTCCACATTTCAAAACCGGACCCCATTTTTTGCCTGACGTCACCAACTGAGGATCGCACATCAACACCACATGAGGATGTGTCATCAAAGCCACCTGCACCATTCAGTGGATTACTTTGGTCATGTTTGATGCTCAAAAAAATATAGAATTTGGATGAATTTGGGGATATCATTGGGAAATGTATATATATATATATATATTAATATATTATGGATGGACACATGAGAGCCAGTTTGGCCTCATCAAGTATTCAGCCGGCACACATTTGAAAGTTTGGACCTTCAATATGGGCCATTCTGGCAAACATAGGTAGGTAGCTAAACGATAGATGTTGGATGAATTTTCTAGCCTCATATCCTACCTCCGTGAACTTCTTGGTGAAACTGATGGTATTAACATGTCATGTAACAAGCATTGCTGATGCAGTAAGGTACACCAAGTTGTTCGTTCAATACGGCAAGCCAAATCCACAACAACAAACTCCAAGCCAGGTCAGTGAACAATTATAGCATGTGATTGGGAAACTCGTGGCCGCTCGTGGTAGCTCCTTGGCTCCCCCATGATGCACCATTCGTAGAACCACTGCTCTTCCCAGCTCCCGGCAATCATCACTGCATCGCCATCTTCAAAGAGTTCAACAGAAGCTGAAGCTGCCCGCAGGCCCAGCACAATCCACTTCTATACTGTCTATACTCCTCAGAGTTCATTTAGTTTGCCTATGTTTACCAGTGTTTACCTATAGCTTGCTATACTTCTTCATCTTCTTATATATATATCTCTCTCTCTCTCCATCGCCTTCTCACTGAGTCATGTCATGTGATTCCCCACCTGCCAAGTGAGGGTCTCTTGGATTTTAACAAAGGTGCAACTCCTCCTTCTCCTCCTCCTCCTTCTTCATCTCCTTCACCTTTTTCACTTTCACCTTTCTCCTCCACCTCCTCCTCCTCCTCCTTCAACTCCTCCCTTCTGCCAGCTCATCGGGACTGTGAGCATGAGCGGATCCGAGCCATGTGGCGAGCTCCGGATGCAGTGGGCCATGCCTGGATCCGAACACATGCCGGAGAGAATGCCAAACAGAATGCCAGAATATATGCCAGACAGAATGCCAGAATAAATGTCAGGCTAGATGCCAGAAAGAATGGCTGAAAAGATGCCATACCCCGTGCGTCGAAGACCTATTGGAGAAAAAACCTCAACGAGAATCATGGGACCTATTTAGGGAAGCGTGCTGTAGCAGGGGTTCAAGATGTGCACAGCCAAGAGACCTATCATTTTATTCGCTATTTTCACAAATTCTTGAAGAGAAACAATCGAGAATAAGAAGACATGTAAGATGTATGCCCGATTTCAGACTTGACCGTGGACAAACCGTGGAACGACCTATCCAGGGTGTGGAACGGCCTATCTAGAGCGTGGACAGGGGTACCAGAGTCTTCAGCTGATTTCATGTTTTCTGCTAAAGCAAAATTTTGGATCCCCGCGAAAAAGTTCAACCATTTGGGTTTCAATCTGGATACTCTTGATGGCACAAGAATTCAAACACATACAGTTTGAGGGCTATTACAGTATATTATTGGTCTTTATTCAGGTCCTTTGTTACATTTTTAGGTCTTTAGGTAGGAACCTATTGCGAATAGGACTTATGACTTATAAGGCAAAATTAATGCCAGATAGCATCTCAGAATAGATGCCAGAATGAATGCTTGAAAAGATGCCAAACAGAATGCCAGAGTAAATGCCTGAATAGATGCCAAATAGAATGCAATAATGTCAGAATAGATGCCAGATAGAATATCAGATAGAAAATATCAGATAGAATGTCAGAATATATATATATAGATATATGCCATATATACTTCCGGATGGTATGTCAAAAACGATGTCCGCCATCCCGGCCATCCCATGCCATCCCCGCCTCCGCGGCGATGTGGGAAATGGAGCGCCCTGGGATGCGCACGAAGCACCAAATCATGCCCGCGGAGGCGGCCTGGCGATGCCATAGGATGCCATGGAAGTCACAAGACATGGGAATCATGGTGATATGGGGGACATGTATCCGGGTGATATGGTTAATAGTTAATAAATGGTTAGTAATGATGGTTATGGTTAACCATTATGGGAATTTTAACCATGAACTGGTTGGGTGGTGAACCCTACCCCTCTGAAAAATGATGGAGTTCGTCAGTTGGGATGATGACATTCCCAACTGAATGGAAAAATAAAATTCATGTTCCAAATCACCAACCAGTTATCAGCTTTGGGTTCCTTGAGATGCTTGAACTATCTCAAAACTTGGATGGTTTTGTGCAAAGTGCAACGGGTTGGAAATGATGATCCATCTGCAAATGGGCCAAAATGATCCAAAATGCTGGTACCAACATGAAAAATGCGGGAGTTCTGGTGGAGAAGTGCGCTTCATGGGCCTATTGCTATGGGAGTAGGAGGGTGAGCTGTATAAACGAAGCCATGCAGAAGTGCTCAGTCGAAAGATTGACGAGCCAGTTGCTTAATCCTCCCAATTCTTCCGTCTGCTCTCACTGCTCTCCAGTATGCTAATATGGCTATAGGGGGGCGAAGGGGGCCACCCCCTACTGATACGCTATGTCTTCTGAGTCATCTGCCAGGGCTTAATATGAATTAAATAGTTTATTCAACGCTATAAATTCCACAGTTTATAGTTGGTGTAGCCTTACCGGGTCCAGTGCAGCCCTGAAAGTTCCAGGACAGATTTTGAGACCGTGCTTGAGCTGACTCCATCCACCACGGGCACCTGGATGGCTAAGTTGCCAATGATGGAACTGTAAAGTTTGCAGGCAGTGTCATAGCCCAGGGTCCTTGCAGGATGTGAGCGGCTCAAGCCACATCATGAATTATGGTGGGCTCTCAATAATGAGATGATTTTTTGTAAGTTTTGCTCCAGATACGCCAATGCATCTGGATTTGGGAAAGCACGTAAGCGCAAAGCAACGACTTTAAGCAGAATCATAGCAACTTTGCCGCTAGTCCTAAACCTGAGGGGCTTTCAATTTCTCCCCCAACCCTCCGAGAACTTTCCAGGACCAAGTCTTTGTGCACCAGCGTTTCCCTCAGAATCTTTGACTAATTCACCAACCTGCACTAAGGTTGTTTTGGGATCTTTTGGGATTCCTACAACCTACGTCAATCTACGGTGATGGCAAGCGGCCCCATGGGATGGCCCTGGGTGCCCTGGGTGCCCGGGCTGTTCAATCAACGGCAAGTCTGACTGAACACCTCGGTGGGGGCTATCCAGCTATCCTCAAATCCTTGTGGTCGACGGCGTGACTCCATGTGACTCCAGGGTCCCGGTTGAGCTGCCGTGCTGGCGGGAACTGCGATGACACAGGTTCGAATCTCGGTGCGCCAGGTTGCAATGCTCGGGCAACCAGTGAGTAGAAGTAGTGAGTAGACAAACTGATCGCAAATGATTGCAGCATAAATTGGCACGGACACGTTGTATGTCAAAGCGATTCAAATGATGCTATAGCAAATATGATATCATGATGATTGATGTTTTTGCTGTCTGCCATGAACTTGTTGCCTTGAAGGCCCCTTCGGTAAATAGCAAACTGCAGTTCAGCATTGTTTAACCAGTCACCATACCAGTGCAGGTCAGTATGGATCCACTCTCCAAGCGGTCCCTACTTGATTTGCTTGAAGCCATTGCAACTCGTACTTGCAAGTGTGGTATCCATGTCCGGCCTTTTTTTGGCTTAAGGTTTCTTATGTATACGTAACCACTGAAGAGATCTGCAAGTGACTTGTTCATTTTGGATATTTGGAGGGTTCCTAAATAGAGGTACCCCCAAATCATAGAAAATTAGACCGTTTTAGTATTATATGTATTATTGAAACCCATGGTTTTGGGGATCCCCCATTTTAGGAAACCTCCATGATTCAAAACCTTAAACCAACCTACACCATGGAAACCTTCAGCCGGGGGAAGCCGAGGGCCTTGTGCTCCACAAAATACTCCGACAAGCGAGCCGTCCACGAATGCACGTTGCGACCTTCCCGAAGCACCAGCAGTGGTTGGCTGGAAACATGGGGAAAATACCATCCGCTTAACGTAGCCAACTGGAAATCACCATTTTGAATAGATCCGGATCATCAATGGGCCATTTTCCGCTAGGAAGATCAGGCCGTCTTTACCAGCCATGGTCTAAAGGGCTATCATGGGCAAAAAAAAATGGTGATATAATCAGGATTTTTGATGGGGATATATATATAATATGGATATATGGATTTCTAGTGGGAAATTCGATATCAATGGATTTCTTGAAACAGCTGAGAAATCAATATGCTAAAGTGGGAAAACCCAATGCGATCCAACAATAAACCTCCCATTTGGGGATGGTATGTTTATGATTGGGTTACCACATTATTCAATGGATGGGCTTATGGAAACATCAGGAAACCACGTTTTTTTTTTAAAAAAAAAAAACTTTCCCCCAAGTGTGGGATTGTTTCCTGTAGATTTTCATATCATCCGTTTCTGGGAAATGCATGCCCGCAATGACATTGATGATCATTGATGTAGCATGAGGAGAAACAAGGAAACAAAGGAAGACCCTGAGAACATCTGAGAACCCATTCAGAAAGCAGAATTCCCTCATGTATGTAATGACTGTGATGTGATACTATTCTCATGTGCCCCAACTAGTGTGAAAACACACAACTCCAAACCGATCCGGACCTATCATGCCACACCCGACAGCTGCCAAGGTCATGGTTTTTTGCGGGACATTGGTCCTGCAACACCCGAGGAGTCTTGTGCTCAAAATGGGTGCCCATTTTTTTTGAAACTGCTCAACCAGAGCAAGGAGCAATAACCAGAAACGTTCAACCTGCCGAGCTAAAGCAGGGTTGGAGGGCGGCCAACTCAACCACAGCTAGGACAATCCCGTGTGGCCAAAGGTTTGCCACTTAGTTCTGTGGTACCTCATTGAAGTTTGAACCAGCAAACTCCAATTGAACTGCTGAACTGCGGAACATCATTTAATGATGTATGTATAAGTTATGTATATATATAATATATATAATTTGTCTGCTGCTGTATCTTCTACTCGTGCATTCTTTGAGGAGCCACGTTGAACCAATTGAACAACTGAAGTGACAACTGCCCGCTGGGCTGCTCTCTGTGGCAGCCGCAGCACTATGTACATGCCTCTGGTGGCCATCGAATGGCCGGCCCAGTGGCTACGAAGCTTCTTGCTGTGAGAAGTGGATTTAAGATCAGAAAATATGTCGAAATCTCATGAAGGTCAAATCCTGAACAAAACATCTCATTATATATCTAATTAATATTAATTAATTAATTGTGTTTATTTCACCCCCAAAAAGCTGCTTGTGTAGGAGGACACGCGGCATCTTGCTGAAATGAGCTGCCCTAAGACCAATCTTTTCTTCATTCCCTACTCTTCGTCTCTGGCTCACTCCATTCCCAGTCGCCATCTAAGCCATAGTCGTCAGGAATCCATTTCACACAACCAGTTCTTGAGGTTCCCAGAGCTCATCAAAGTTCATCTGCAGCCCTGTCTGCTTCAGCAACTCTGCTGCAACCTCTTGAGCCTTGGCCACGCTTCAACAGCTTCCCGGCTGAGTAGCGCTGGGGTTCTATGGGGCCAGCCTAACTGCTTTGGAAACACAAATTCAACATGAAACAAACTTTAAAACATCGTGGTAGTGGCCATCTGTTTCTTCCATTTGTTTAAGCAATCATATCATTGACACTGCAAACATGTTCTTAAAGCACCAGTTTCAACTTGTTTCATGTTCTTGCCCACTACGGTGAGTTTCAGCCCTAAGCCATGACACTCCAAACCACTGTACCAAGCATGTTTGGTTGCTGGAAGCCTCAAGATGTGATGCAAGTACGAACACTCAGAGACGGAACGGAATCAACCCAGAGCACCAGAAGTAAGTTGCCAAGATGTGACCTTGAGCAAAGAATTCAGCGTCTTTCCAATAAAGCAATTTGCCAAGATTTGCAATACACTTCCCCAAATCCAAAACGGGTCTGTCTGAAAAAAGGGTTGCCCCACAGCCCCATGGCTTTTGAGTTTTGGTCATCGAAATTGCAATGGAATCCCCAAGAGTTGTGTATTGATTGATGTTTGGGATCCAGTTGCTTTTGAAGCCAGTTATGTCAGCCCTCAGTAGTCCGATGTGAAAGAGGAAATTAGACCAGAAACTGAACAATCATACACACTCACACACATACATACATGCATTACATTACATTACATTACATTACATTACATTACATATTCATTACATTATGTACATTGCATTACATCACATCACATAACATCACATCACATCACATTACATACATTACAGTACATACATTACATACATTACATACATTACTTTACATTATACATCACATTACATTACAATACATTACAATACATTACATTGCATTCCTTGACATTACATTACATTATAAAACTATATAATAATAATGATAATATATCATATATATATATTATTGTTAAAATATATAAGTTGGAGTTCCTCGATTAGGAATGGAAGGGGGGGAACAACAACTCATCAGTGAAACCATTCTCTCAGCATCCAAGCAACTTCTTCCCTCACCGCCGGAGATCCAAATCCTCCACTGACTTCATTGGATCCAAGACCCAGGCCGCGATCCACCCAGAATTTGATGATCTTTCGTAGTACCATGGAAGCCTGTTGCTGTCTTCGGCTGTCTTTGTTACACTCATGGTTGACCTGCCCTGTCGCTGTTGTTGTTTGTTAAGCCACAGTCCCTAAGGTATGGCATGGTATGGCCAAGCCTTGGATACGGCCCTTGGCCGTTCAATCGTTCGTTGATTGCCAGTGGGGCATAGTCGAGAGTTTACATCCATTGATAGCAAGAAATCATGGACGATGAATGGATGATGTCCATCAATGGATTAGTAACATGGATTATTAATGGATTGTTAATGGATTAGTAAAATGGATTAGTAATGATTAATCGATTATAATGGATTATTATTAAGTTCTGCTCAATCAACCATCAACCATTTATCAAAAGAAATGGGATGAGTAAGTTCTGCCCACTAGGCCCAATTTTAAGCGGCCACATCATCTCGCAGGGTCGCACTGACGTAAGCTTAAAAGTGCCATGGCCATGATCAAAATGTTGCAACCCAAATCATAAATAGCAACGTTTAAATACATGTAAGGTTTATTGTTAGGTATTATATTGTTTAACTACTTCTATTTTGGGATGATTAAAATGATAATCAATTGATATCAAATGGTTGGTTACTGGGACGGTTTATTCGTGGCTTCACCAATGCCCCCTAAAAAAGGACAACCCCAAAATTCCCTAACCGCAGGGCCCACATGATGATTCGCTGCAAGGCACAATGGTCGGGGCATAGAAATCCTTTTGCGAATGAGGCACTTGCGCAGTTGCAATCTGCATGTACATCCCCTTGGCTCTATCCACCAAGGGATAATATCCTCAGTCAATCAACGCAGTAGCTCCGCGCCACTGGTCCCTACTGAGCTGGCTGAGCCGAATTCTGGTACAAGTGCCGTGCCATGCATCTGTGTGTTGGTGAACCCATTAAATCCACCTGTTTGTTGGTTAACCCACTGGAAAGCTGTATGTACAAAACGTTTCAAGAGTTGAACATTGAATCCCTTCGACCTGTGAACAACTTCCCCGACACACACATCTTTGGATGTAGACGACGCCCCAGCTACACCCATGATTTTCCTGCGCATACAAATCACAAGATGTTGACCCAACACCATGGGACCATGAGGGTGAAAACAGCTGGCATCGTGCACCATGTGACCATCAGCATGAGCTTCAGAATTTGGTTATATACCCTCTGGTTATTTAACATAGCCATGGAAAATGGCCCGTTTATAGATGGTTTACCTATTAAAAATGGTGATTCCATGGCTATGTTAAATAACCAGAGGGTAAGTTATTTAACCCGAGTGTCTCTCATCAACCTACACTGTTCCTGGGGGTGTACTACTTCAGGTAGTAGTAGTCATGTCAAGTCATGTCAACATTGAGCACCCAAAAAATGTGATACTTTTAAATATCTATTCACCATAATTTCAGTAAAGTCATACAGTAATTCACCCATAAACCACAATAATTTACCATATATCAGTATATAACAGCAAATAAATCACCACATAAATAATCCATACTTGCTTCATTGGGACTCTCATCCCGGTAGCCCCTTCGCCGGGCGTCCGAAGAGCCCTGCGTCCATGTGGATGTTGGCTTTCCTGCAGCTCTCCGTAAAGCTGGACAGCTTGGGCGGGAAGCACTCGAAGTAGTTGCCTTTTTTGACCAAACCACACGTCTGTTTTGGTTGCGGTTTAGGATAGTTCTACGATCATTATCATTAAAGATCTTTAAGACCGGGAAAATCAATATTGTGGATCATATTATCCCAAAACGGGAAAAAACAAATAGACTTCATACCTTTTATGGAAGCTTGAGTCCTCTCAACATTGATGCAATGCGGCACCACATTTGCAAAAAAAACAAAATAAACTACGCCCGAGGTCAACAATAGAAACTAGGAGTCATCCTATTCGTCCCATTCCCCTAATATTCGGCACCCACTAGAGAAAAAAGCATCTTAGGGGGACGGGATTGCATACAAGATTCTCATTACTTTCTTATCATGGCCACCATTTATTCCCATCTATTGTCAGGGTTGCTCCAAACACCACAGGTACAAGGGGAAAAATAGCTAAATAGAGAGGAGAAAAAACACTCCCCCTTGTGGCACTGATTCTACCAGTACCTACAAAAGGTTGGAGCTGGTTTATGATATTGCTGCCCCATGTATGATGGCTTAACACCCATTCGTTGTTCCATTTGGGGGAAGGGATTCTCTTCACACAAGTTGCAGAATGAATAGTGTCCCAGAAGTTTCACCAAGAAGGTGCTAGCGTTCGAAACCTGCAGGGCGCTATAAGGTCCACTGGGCTGATGAACAGGGGAAACCACTAAATTTAGTCACTGTTTCAAGCCATGGAAAACATGAAAACTTGTTTTGAGCCATCTGGAAGGTTTGAATATCTTGGAAAATTCAAGTCTTTGTTGACAAAAACCCATGTTGAAAAGCTTTCTGCTGCCATTTTCTGTGTTCCCTGTGAGATTGGTGTGACTCAAAACTGAGCATCCGTGAGCCAAAAAAGTGGCTCGAATCAATTACCATCTGGTTATTTCACATAGACATGGAAAATCACAATTTTAAATAGGTAAACCATCTATAAATGGACCATTTTCCATGGCTGCCTATGTTAAATAACCAGGGGGTATATATACAAGACCAAGCACTACATTTTCGGGGCCACCACTCTTGGGCCTACTATAGCATCCTGCTGCCCCTCTGCCTGTACTTGAGGCGACAAGTAGTCCCGCTCCATCTCGAAGGACACCCAGCTGGGAATCAATTTGTTGGCCACATAGCCGTGCAGAATCCGATCATAATCCTGGCCGAAGGGCACAACTACTCTGAAACTGTAGATTTTGTGGGGTTCATGCTTGAGTCCATGGATCATGTCTGAACCATGTCATCATGTCTGAACCAAAGTCGCCGCAAATTTCGCAATCTTCAACCTTTTAAGCTGCCACTCCGGTGCGAAGGCATCTTCTTCATCACTTGTCCAAAAACGCTCACCGTGGTCCCGCTGACAAAAGCAAACAGCACCTCGTTGACCGTTGGATGCTGGGCACCATTCCCCAACTTTTCTTATGGCAGAACCCGACGATTGCATCCCGCCAAACGGATGGACGTCCTCTGGACTCGTCATCATATTGCCCGCTAGGCCTGGGTTTTGGCCTCCCAGCCAGTAGGTTGACCTGCAAGTGCATCACCCAATGGATCCATTGATTTTCCTACTTTAAATCACCTCCCATAAAAGATAGAAAACCTCTAACTCATCACTGTATCATTTTGACTGCTAGCGATCCAAACGCGCCATAAGTGCTATGTTTGGAGTCAAAACAGTAAGCAGTTTCCAGGTGAGAAGCTTGAGCTGCAAAGGTCTGATGAGATACTTCTGCAGCATCCTCGGCATCAAGAAGGACCAACAAATAGACACATTTATATAACTTATTATATAACCACTTAGACCCTCCAGTAAAAGTATTTACTAAACATGTTAGCTAACACATACCAACTCATACCATTTTTCACAAAATGGGTATTTGGAGGGCGTGGATGAAGCCCGGCCATCATGAGAGTTTGAAATGTTTGAACTAAAGTTGCTTGAGACCAACAAAAAAGCTGGCATAAGCTGGCTGGTGGTTTCAACGTAACATCCAAACATCAATATAGAATAAATATATAATATGATACACATGATATTCATCCCCAAAAACTTGGGTGGACAACCACCAGCCATCACCAGCCATCCGCGGCGTCTAAGCACAACTCCCGGCATCTCTTGCGTTGTGATCTTCGCAGCATCTGCCGCCATCGCACCGGCGATTTGAAGATGAAAGGAGTTGTAGGACCACGTGGAGCCGGGCTCGAACTCGAACGGCGCCTGCCTCGCATGGCCGATGGCGAACCCAAGAGCTGATGCGGTGCAGGGATCCAAGGTGGACATCACAGTCCCTTTGGATGGATATGGGATACCCACATGTCCATTGTTAGGCTGCAGCCATGTCTGATCAAATGAACGGAATTCAAACTACGTGGCTTGAAGATGGTCGAAGAATCAGCAAAGAAATGCACAGAATATATCCACGACATATCCATGGGATCGCATGGGATCACACCGAAAACAAAATCAAATCAGTACCTACCACTTTGCCCAGTGCTAAACTGTTGGTTTTCGTTGTCCATTCCCATCAGATTCGAGGTGCTCGTAGATTTCCTTTGCACAGGCCTGGTAGGCGTCGGGTTTTCGTGCAAGCTGAAAATCACTCACCATCTTAGTAACCTGAGGAGTCTACGAATATCGACACCAGCAGTGTCAAACCATCCCGTTGTGCAGCCTAATTTTGAAGCAACAAATATGCTGAACCATAAAGGACATGGGCCAAAATCATGGCCATTTCTCAGGCTGTAGCCATTGATAGCCAAAATCTCCCGGATCGGATCTCATCTGTCAGCATGTTGGCGACAAAATGTCGAACAAATTTCGCACACTTCAAAATGTTTTTTTGGTATCAACAAAACAATATTCCATATATATATATACCAGCTAAGCCAGAAAACCATGAAATATTAATATTTCAAAAAAATATTACGATTTTGGGGGAGCTGCAAGAATTCTTGCGATTGAGAAAAGCGTTGCGAGAATTTGGAAACAATATGTTTTCATGATTTTGTGCTGCAGCATTTGACTTAGCGATCAAGATGTGGCTCTATGTTTTCTTCATTACTACCAGGTGCTGCTGGCATGTTTTACAGGTGGGTATGATATAAATGGTTGCCACTTAAAAGAATTAAGATCAGAATTCACATGGACACTTAAGATTAAGTCAATAGTAGAGGGTTTAATTTAGGTAGATTAGTTGCTTTAAAAGGCTTGGACTGATAGATAGGCCCCAGCGAAACCCAAGAATTTCAGAAATAATGAGCTGGTGCAAAACTAGAAGTCAATGTCTTTAAATGAATTAACCTAATAAAGTAGAACACGCCTTTAATTTAAATAACACAATTAAATTTTTGAGGGAATTGAATGGGCCAGACTTAAGGGAGGCTTGGACCGAAGCAGACATAATCTTAATTTAAGGAATTGAATGGGCCAGACTTAAGGAAGGATTGGACCGAAGCAGCGATAATCTTAATTTAAGGAATTGAATGGGCCAGACTTAAGGGAGGATTGGACCGAAGCAGCGATAATCTTAATTTAAGGAATTGAATGGGCCAGACTTAAGGGAGGATTGGACCGAAGAAGCGATAATCTTAATTTAAGGGCTTGAATGGGCCAGACTTCAGGGAGGCTTGGACCGAAGCAGCGATAATCTTAATTTAATAAGGCACGGCTTTTCTAAAGGACACTAATGAATCATAAGCGAACTGGTAGCAAATAAAAATGGATGTTACTGAACGTCAAAGCCACTAGGATAATCAAAGTAGCCTGAAGTTGACATAGGGAGTATTCAGCATTGCTCATGGAAGCAAATACATCACAGCCAATAATTTAATTTCACCTATAGTTTCATATCCTTTTCCATTGTGTGCCTCAAGATTAAATTACAATTTGATGTTGTTCTCTTTATTTATGCTCAAGTGGGATTCTAGGGAAGTTAGTCGCCATGGCGTGGAGTGAAGGGAGTGTGTTTTCCAGTCTGGAGGGGCTTGGCCTGAAGTGGGAGGCCATTTCAACGGTCAGGGAACGCCTCAAAGACTTGCAATGCCTGATGGTGGAGAAACCTTCACCTGGTGAGCCAGAAGTGAAGCCTGTCGGAGCCATTGCAAAGACTCACAGCAACTTGAGGCACAATGCCACGGTGATGAAACCTCTGTTGGAGATGATGGCGAAGCACCAAGAGAAGACTCCGTGCAAAGAAGCCCTGTGTTCCGAGCTGAAGATTTTGTATGAGAAGTCGAGGCTCCAGGCTGACACCACAATGCTGTCTGAGGAGGCATGGTCGATCAGATATATGTACGGCCTTGTCAAACAGTTGACATACAAACAGAAGCCACCTCGAGAAACTTGGATTGCAGACTGATTACTGAGCTCTGTATTTTTTTTACAGCAATAGTTTTTTGATTGACAAATTCTAATCAGTGCTGTTTTCTCGATTGTTGCGTTTTCCTCCAAAAGTCTACATTACGAAATTTCTTGGTGGGGCACCACAATCAGTAAGGATCCTTTGTTTCAGGAGTTGCTGGCTATTTGGGGGGTCTCCTGTTCGGAATGGAAGCAGGCAAAGCCGAATCCGAAGAAGGTGGCTTCTCCTGTTCAAGCTTCAACAGCATCCGAAGCTTCCCCAAGTCCAAGCCCAAGTGTGAACACTGAAAAGACTGGAGGAGCGAAAGGATCTGCCAAGGACAGGGTTTCATCAGGGTTGCTCTTCATTGAATTCCAAGAAAACTTAACTTAGATGAATGATGATGAAGAAGTTGACTTGTGAATTAATTAAGCTTGTGAAAGAGGAGGACAGGGGTGCTTCGTTAAAAATGTCCTCTGATCAAAGTAAAATTATTTTTTGATTTGTTAATTACAAGGGATGAATCAATAAGCCGCTTCTTAGTTTAGAATTAGGCCTGACCAGTTGGTCAATCACTTATGCTCACTGCAGCTGAGCTGCTCCAATCAGGACTAAGATCTTAAGTTAATTCAAATAAAGAGTGCCTCAATTTGATAAGATTAAAACAACTGCAGTTGCAGTTAGAGCATCTGATAATTTTCTTTACTGTTAATCAATAATTGCATAGATGAATCAAACAGATTAGCAGGAAAGGGATTTAATTCATGAGAAAACAAAATAAATCAATTAAGCATAATTAACAAATTAAGTTAATCAAATAAATGAAGTCAAGTGACAGCAATTAAATAAATAAATTAAGTGCATTAGTTAACTTAATTAAACTATCTGTGAAGGTAATTAAACTAATTTAAGCATAATAATTACGATTATTAAAATTAATTGACTTAATTCACTTGATGCTGCGAGCAGGACAGCGTGCCGAAGTACACCGCTGCAAAGGCCGCCCCAAAGCGATCCGAGCAGATGGTGCCACAGCCGCAGCCCGATCCGCCAAAGGGCATCCCTGGAGCGCAGGCCAATCTCATTGCGCTTGCTGTCCGCCGCCAGCACCTACAGGAGATGCATCTTGGCAACATTCGACATGGAGTATTGTTGTTGCTTTTATTTTTTAATTGTCTTTAAATAGTATGGGTGGACCTACAGTGTCAGGTTGGTTATTCGTAAGAGGGAAGAGGAAGCGCAAAAATCTGCTGAAGTACTTGCTGCCCAGCTGGCATCAAGTAGCCCAGCACCAGAAGGAATCTTATCTTAAGCTTAATTAATATATTAATCTTCTTTTATTTTGATAATGTAATATTGGCAGGCCAGCATCCAGGAAACTAAGGAAGCCAGATGGATGCTTTGCAAACTCTGCCCTTGCATCCCGGCGATGAGAATATGGAAGAAATGCTGCAGGACTGACTTATTGAAAGAACATGTAAATCTGGTTTTGTAGTTCTTATCATAGTAATCAATTTGGTTTTGCTATAATGTCCACCCCAAAGTTTGTTAGATATAACGTCCTGAAGGACCACAGCAAAGTCACGGAGAAGAAGCAAGAGTTCCCAGCACCTAAAGACCCAGAAAGTGCACCCTCCAAGGAAGTGGTCAACCTGAAACCTATGACTGTGAAGGTGGAGGACCCGTCCAAGATGCAGAGTCTGAACAAGAACTCGCTTAAGAAAAAGCCTGGGGATGAGGAGATGAAAAGCACAGAGAAAATTGAGACGGAGAAGAAGCAAAAGGCTGCCGAGACCAACCAAGAAGTACCAGTACTTGAAAACAAGAAGGAAGCCGAGAAGGGACTGAATCTGTTGATGATGGTGCAAGAGCAGCTGAGTGAGAAGGCTGACAGCGGCAAAAAAGAAGAAGACCTTCGCAGGGCCCAATTGACCATGAGAGCTTCGGAAAAAGAGAGGCTTGAAGAGGAACGGGAATCCAACAAGGCAAAGAAGAAAGAATCAAAGACACCAAAGGCAAAAGGTCGCCCCCGAAGGAAGGAAGGTGAAGTTGTGACTAAGGCCAAGAGATCCAAGAAAGTTGAGAGCGCAGGCAATGAGGAGGGCGAGCCTGAGGATGAAGCCCCTTCTGGACCCGGAAAGAAAAAAAACGAAAGGCGGTAAGAAAAGAAAGCAGGCAGAGGCAGAGGATGACGACGCAGATGGACCCAGTACTGCTGCTCCCAAGGCCAAGGCAAAAACTGGACCAAAGAGAACCCCACGAGGAAAAGGAAATCTGCCAAAGCCTGACCCGACAATGAAGCAAGAGATGATCGACCTGATGAAGCGCTATCATACAGTCCCGTATGACAAACTCCAAGATGTGCTGCACAAGGTCTATACCAAGAAGAATGCCAACCCATACTGCTCGATCTACTGGAACCGCCCTGCAGGAGGTGTGAAGATCATCCTTGAAGACAAGTCTGAGACTCAAAGGTTCTACTTCAGCTACTGCTACTCTTCGATTGCAGTGAACATCTACATGTGCAACAAAGTTTGCAAGGAGTTTGCCGGTGCTGCGCACGGCTGGTGGGACTCGCAAGATGCAATTCACCTTGAGCAGCTGCTCTTGATCACTGCCGCCGAGGCTGAGAAGGAGTTCGAAGCGTGGAAGAACATGGACTAGCTTACCGAGTTTCCGAGCGAGATCTTTTGAGCATCTGCCATGTTGGCTTAGGTGACTTATTTTGAGATAAATAGAAATGATCCATAAGCATTTAGCTCTGTTGGGGTAGATGGCATAGATTGCACATAGGGGCCCGCAGGAGACATGCCAAATTAATTAATTAGAATCTTGACTGAACCAGCTTAATCTAATAACCTTCAACTATTTTGACAGCTGACTTAATGAAACCTTTTATCCCTGTAATTAATTAAGCATAGTGATGCTTTAAATAGTGCTGGCATCTAACCGGCTTGGTGGGGCCCAGGTGTAGTCTAGCCTCAGAGCTCAATACCTTCGGCTGCAAAACGAGAAAAACAGATTGCACTCCCCGCTGCTGCTGCCCTAGTGTTCAACCCTGGCCAGGTGCCTGCAGTGATGGCCCCGAAGCGATGACCTTTCCCGCTGGCGCAACTGCAGCTTGGCAACCTGCCAGTTCATGACCAGGCCGGGTCTAACAGCAGCCTGTGAGACTTAAACAACATGCGTGGTTTCCAATTGTTTACTTAGTGGTTATTGATAATACTCGTGCTGCCATTTGGTAGTGGGGGTCCAGCCTATAAGATTTTTTTCATTCTTTTGAAGACGGTGTACACAATGTGTGTATGCCTAGAATGTGCCACATATTGCAGCCCTTTTTGGCTGAAGACTTTCCAAGATCTTTTTTCCCACAAAAGTTCCGATGCCGAATGGCGATGGTGATGGAGGTGGAAGTGAAAATGAGCATGATGGATACGATCGTGGTAAAGGGAAGGGAGATGAATACCACCACAACTGGAAACTCGCCTCCCAAATACATTTTGATTTGTGTGGGTTTGGGCATGCAACTATAAAATTTGTCTGAATGATTTTTCTTCCTGGGTTTTGCCAAACCCCAGGAAAGGTTCGTGGCAATATCATGGTGGTCATGGCAGCAGGAAGGGCAAGAAGGGAAACCACAAGGGAGGAGGAAGGAGGCCAGTTCCCCTTCCCATCTTCCCTGGAACGCCTCCTGGAATGCCTCCTGCCAGCGTGGTGCCACCTCGCCCGAAGATGCGACCCCATTCGTCTGGTACCAGTCCTCCAGCAGCACAGCTTGGGCAGTGGATGCATGCCTATGTGTGGTTCCCACACCAATCTCTTAGTACTTTTGGAGGTATCGTCGAGGATGATGCATCAGAAGTGCCTTGGTTAATATAATAATTAATGTGTTATGATTTTATACCTGTAATCATTATTCATGCAGTTATAAAATTATCTGGACTTAACTTTTTTTGCCAGCAACCTTTGAACTGCTGAGGCTGGATCCCAAGAAGAGAGGCCTGTGGGTGTGAATGACGCTACAACACCTTCTGCTACAACACCAGCTGCTACAACACCAGCTGCTTCGGCCAAGTCTAAAAGTGGGCCTGGCCCACGTCATGAAGTAGATGCTGGTGGTTCAGCGGCTTTGGGCGCTAGTGCGAAAGCACCTTGTCGATCCTTGGCTTATAGAACTATAAGTTTCAATCATTTTTGATTGAACACATTCTAAGATTATTATCTCCATAAGATTAATTTTAATTAAGATCAACATCCAATAATCCTCAAGCTTCTTTGCTTTCAGGCCAACCCAGTAATTTAAAAAGAATAACGTTAATACCCGCTGAAAATAATATTATATTAAAATATTAACATATTAATTTTTATAATTAAAGCCCTGAAATAATCTTATCATCCCTTAATTAAGGTCAACTCCTCAATTTTTAAACTTAAAATAACAATTTTCCAGAAATATTAATTTCAGCCTTTATAGCTGCAGGAAACCCAACAAAGTATAATCCCTGAAATAAAAGCCCTCCCTGAAAAATCAACCCATCCCTGAAAACCAACGTCCAAGGTGATGGCGATCGGATGCCACGCAGCCCATCGCGTCCTCCACCACCACGGGATGGCCCCATGCCTGCAAACACCACGGTGGCGGCCATGGATACTAGTGAATCAAATGATCAAGGAGATGCTGTGGATGGACCTGGTGGGTCTGGTATGACTTCAGAGGCAAAAGCTTCTGGCCCAAAAGCTCCTGGCACACCTGGTCCCCATGAGATGTTGCGACATGCCCTTCAAAGCTTTGATGAAGGAACTCCCGAATTTCAAGCAGCAAACATGTTTCTGCGGTACATGGAAGGTTCTGGGCTGCTGCCACCGTGTCCAGAAGGTCAGGTGTCAAAAAAGGTTATGTAACATGCATGACGTTTTATATTGCCAGTTAATTTTATTTTGAATTATATGGTGCATGTTCAGCCCTGGAGGCCCTGGAAGCTCTGATCCCCGGAGGGATGCTGTCACCCCTACTGTGCCTGAAGAGTGTGAGGAGGAACCGCAACATGAACCAGATGTGCAACGCAAATCCTCACGCCGGCGACGCAGATCTGGAGAGGAGGATGGCAGAGATCGCAGGGATCGTGAGAGGGATCGGGATCGTGACCGTGCCAGGGCACGCAGCCACAAAACACACCACAGGTGAATAACTCAATCTTTTTTTAGGAATTGTAGCCAAATGCATCATAATAGTTCAGCTTTAATTGCTACCTTAAGTTTACCCTACCTCGCCAGCTGGAAAAAAATACCACAGCATGCCAGAGCAACGCCATATTAATAATTTGTTTTTCAAGTTATCTCCGCCATGTGCAGGCATGGTGAAGCGTTCAGCCCGCTGCCGTGCGAGTCCTGCAGCAGCACCTGCGCCGTGCAGACCTCCGCAAAGAGCAGCTGCTGTGCCCAGACCACCTGTGCGTCGAAGAGGTGGTAACGCTAGCATGCTTAAATTGAGAGCATCGCCACAATCTCACACAATTTAATTTATTTAAGATGATTTGACCTTAGTTGCCTCTTTGGCTCAAGACTGAAATTTGATTGACCTATAAAGAATGGATTGACTAGATGCCCCACCATCATGCAGTGCCTTCTGAGAAAGACCTGGACAACCTTATCACCAGACTTCTGCACATGAAGGCACCTAAGGCTGCATGGGTCTAAAATAGTTTATATTTACTTTAAGTTTTACATGTTTTAAGCCATGCAGTTTAATTAAGATTCAAGAATTCACAATTTTGAAGTGGAAATTAACCATCCCTGAAGGCATTTGCCATGTTGGTGGTGATGGTATTTTTCAATACCAACATGCCGAAAGTTCCACAGGCCCGAGTCCAAAGTCAAAAGAGTTCAAAAGAAGTTTAGGCAATCTAATTGTTAACAAACTTAGATTTTACTTGGGATGAAAATTGACCCCTGGCAGGCCTTTCAAGTATGTGAGTTTTTCGCTGGGGACGGAGTGGTTTCCAGATCAGCAAAATATGGTATGATTGCTTGCGCGCAATTGGATATAGAGTATGGGAAACATACCAGAGTGCACAAGCAAAACGCGTTCGATCTGTTGGAGCCTAGTGGCTTGGCGTGTCTTGGATTGCGCTTGGCCCTGAAACTTTTTTTACTAGGTTTGCAGTTGGCCCGAATCTTTGGGTAAATTAATTTCTTTGTGAAATGAGAGGCTGGCTGTGTGGGTCTTGCTCAACACGGATTCAATGGGGTTCTTCGCTCTTTTTGCTGTCGTATGTACTTCATTCTCAGCTATCAATGTGGCGACGAGCATGAGAAGCCCTACAACACCATATGGTCGACTGGACCTGAAATATGTGCAGGAACTTGGCTGATACTGTTCTTTGGTTTATTATGATGGATATGCATGGGGGATCATGGGGGTATATGCATGGATCAATTGATTTATTATGATTTACTGTAGCCGAAAACAATTGCAGGATGGCAATCGTCTACTGAGCAGAGTTGTACTACTATGTATGCTATGCACATGCCTGGCTGGCACATGGTTTATAGAGCAACCTGCGAGCTCACGACTGGTTTGGTATCCTCGCTGGGAATCGTTTCTGGTGTCCAAATGGCTCAGAGTGTGGCGTGTGGGGTGGTGGAGCAGGCATTATGGTGCTCTTTCCCCGCTGCTTGGATCATTGTGCAATATTGTGCGCTTACTATATTTTTGTTGTATTTATTTAAGGTGGCTGCCCACACTGTCAAGAATTACATTCCATGCCGTGCCATGCCGGCTTCAGGAAACGACACCGTGGATGGAGCAATTCCAAGGAGATCCACATTCTGGACCGTGGTTTCCTACGAAAGGTGGCCAGAGAAAAATGCACGCTGAAGACCACGAAGAAGGTTCGGAAACAAGGTGGCAAGGTTCAGTTCCAAGGAATAAAGGGGGCTTTGAAAAGCACTCAGTGCGAAGCTTAGCTGGTTCCAAGAACACTGGCTAAAAGGCGCTATATAGGCTTTACTTTGAGAACTGCCAATGGAAATTAATATTTCAACCTTCAAGTGCAATTAAATGCAACCATAAGGTCCTATCCGGTAGCCTTTGGACTTCGGATTCTTCGGTTCCTACCCGAACTACGGTCTGGATCAACGGGATGCCCTCCTTTGCCTGCCACTCCTGAGCCTGATGCACCTACCCTCTTCATGGAAACATCTATGGGGCCTGATAACTGGTCAGAAGCCAAGCTTTTTGATGCAGTTCGATATGTTCGTGGGTCCATACACCTTAGATGCACTGATCGCTGGTATGCAGTGCTTCCCAAGCAACTTTAAGCTAAATCTGCCTCTGGTGATAAAAACCTACAGCTGCAAATACATCCGGAGAAATTCAAAATACATCCGGAGAAATTCACAATACATCCGGAGAAATTAAAAATACATCCGGAGGCGGAGAAGTTGCGAGAATATGCGGAGAAGTTGCGAGAATAGGCGGAGGGAGGTGTTGCGAGAAAAAATTGCGAGAAAGGGCGGAGAAATTGCAAGAATTTTGAGTGCGCAAGTTTGTAAAATTGTCTATAATATGTTGTTAGGATGTCACATTTTGCGCACTTTGTCATTAAGTTGACACATTTTGTGCACTTTGTCGCTAAGCTGTCAAATTTTGCGCATTTTGTCATAGGTTAATATAATGGGCTACCGGATGGACAAATAATGTGCCAATAAAAGCAATATTGTTTCGTGACTCCTTTATGGTGACATCCCTAAAGCACTTAAGCCCATAATTTTGACTATTCGGATAGATTTTTGGCTTCAAGTGCGTCCATGAACACCAAACTGCAAAGTAGAACTTGGAGCTGCTCTGAGCTAGTCTCTGGCGCAGCACAAATCATCGATACCATGCCTACACCATCTCTGGACACCATGGTCGTTGATGAGAAGCACAAACTTCTTGGAGAGACCTATGACCTGAGTGCTGCTGAGATTGAGAAGCTCTTGCAGGATATGGCCATTGACCCGAGTCTCATTTTTAACCCTGTAATCCTTGGACAGAACTTGAACCATTTAAGGTTAATATGCTTTCAAACTCCCTAAAAAGTACTTAGCCCATTTACTCCTGCATGCAGAGATTTTCAAAGGGAACAATTTTGCATCCAACTCCAAACAAGATGAATTTTCCTTATGGATAACCTTATCCCATCTTGGTGCCTTTTTCCCCCCTAAAAGATCCTAAAAAATATCGGTGGGACATGTTAGAATAATTTACTTGACCATTCTATAACCTAGTCCCCTTTGGCAGGAGACAGATCAGATGCTGGATACCCATGAGCTACAGCCGCACTTGGAGTCTGTGGATGCTGGCACTTGAATTAACAAATAAAGTTGGTTTTAATATGTTTTAATCAATATATTAATTTTTGTTGCACTTTCAAACTTAGTTATGTTAATTATGATGTTATTGTAAAATTCTTCTATGGTTAACCGTTTGGTTTAACAAGTCTCTGAGGAACGGTGGCTCCACGTGAAGCATGAAGAACAAGAGCAAATGCTGTTTGACAAGATTTGCAAGCCAAGAGAGGACACCATGTTATATCAAATCGGTTTACTTGTCTAAAACTTAAACATATTAACCCTAACCCATTTCAGTTTTTATCTGTGGACAATTCCCTTAAATTAAATAGCAGTTGCTTCAACATATCATACTAACCCTAATCCATGTCATGTCATTATTTGGACAACTCCCTCAAATTAAAAAATATGTATACAATGCTATCCCCTGCAGGCCAGGCCCCCTCAAGATGTCCATTTCAGTTTTTATCTGTGGACAATTCCCTTAAATTAAATAGCAGTTACTTCAACATATCATACTAACCCTAAGTCATTATTTGGACAATTCCCTCAAATTATAAAATATTCGACCATCCTATCCCCTGCAGGCCAGGCCCCCTCAAGATGCAGAAGTTGCAAGTGCTAAGCCAGTGCCAACTCCTGTCCGCAGTGAGCAACTTGCGCCAGCTGCTCCTGCCGAGCATCTTGCTGCTAAGGTGGAACCAGTTTCTGAGGTGGGATATAATCGAGCCAAATCTTATAATATGTTCTGGGAGCTGTTGGCTAACCTAGTGCATGTCAAAACTTTCTAAAATGCTTTTATAAGCGCAGTGTTCAAACGTAACGTAATTCATCAACATGACAAATTCATAGAAGTTGTTTGATTTAAGAACCTTGGGTCCTTTCCACCTTCGTAACATCCTTTAACCTTTTCGCCTGTGCAGGCATGCAGCCCAAATGAAATCCCGATGAGCATCGACATTTATGATTCCGACTCTGAAGCTGACCCAGAGGACAGCGAGGATGAAGAGAGCAAGCAGCTCAGGAATGCAAAGACCCTTCGGCTGGATGACTTTGCAGATCCTCGTTCAGAAGCTGCTTCTGTGGCAACTGAACGACAAGATGGAAAGGCTGGAAATAACGTTGAAGGACGAGACGGGAAAGCTGACACTGAAGCTGACATGTGGAAGAAGAAGTGCGAGGAGATGGCAGCAATGATTGCCCAGTTGCAGAAGCAGCAGCAGCAGCCATCCTCTCCTTCTCTTGGGACGCCAACACCGACGAAGTTGTTGTTTTCGCCAGTCCCACCCTCTGAGAATGGTGGCGCGTTGCCTGCTATGCCTAAGCCTGAGACCTCAAAGGCAGCTGCCTTACCTGCCTTACCTCCTGTTCCGAAGAAACCTGAAGTTCCTGCCCCTGATTCTGCAAAGTCTGGGCTGGAAGTGGCAAATCCATCAAAGGCAGCTCCTGCCAAAGCATGCCCTGCGAAAGCAGCTGCTTCCAATGGAAGTGTCCCACCAGAGGATGAAACCACCTTGCGAGTTGGAGAGGAGGAACTTGCAGAGCAGTTGGATCTCAGTCACGAGGAAGGGTCTTAATAAATTGTGCGCCTGTTATTTTAAAGTGTTTTATTTTTATCTTTAAACACTCACCTTACAAGATTTGCCTTTTCAAGAGCTTAGTCCTATAATGTTTAAGTCAGCTGATAGACTACTTGCCAGCTGTCCTTAATATCAACCTTGTCAGGATCTCAGTCCTCATGCCTTATACATGAGGCTCAAACGCATCTGTTCGAAGACCCCGGCTGGAAAGTTGAATGTGGAACAAAGTGTGCACGACCAATGGATTTCTGGGAATCGAGATCAGCTACTCCTTGCACTGGTTCGAAGCATGAAGGCATGCGGCTTCGACAATTCCCATCGCACACGACTACAAGTTCGGGCAAGGTTTTCCAAAGTGTTATGCGACGTCCAGTCATGTAAATGTTAAATCAAAATTAAGTTAGTTCAAATTAATTTTAAATTTTGATCTTTAAGTCTCACAACCCTGCAGGGTGAATTCCAGAAACAGGTCATGTACCTCAAGGAGCAGCAGAGGGCAAAGGAAGAGGAGATCGAAGGTGGCTGGTACACAGAAGAAAAGATGCAGAAGGAGTTGTCTTACTCATCGCATCTGGCCAGTGGATTCGTATTTTCCATATCTTTCCAAAATATTTTATGGTAACATTTTGGTGCCTGAAACCTTGTTTCAACACGCTCGTGTGGATTATTTGCTAAGGGCTCTCATCACCAAGATCAAGGCATACTGCATGCGATTCCCAACCGTGCTGACAAGGACAGGTGGTTTAAAATATGTATGTTAATTGCACTGGATTGAAAAAGCCACAAGTCTTTGGCTATAACTATTATAACGATTTGAAAAGCATTGGCTGGATTCACCCTGCAGGCCGTTTCAATATGATCCAGATACAAAGGAGTACTTTGTGCAGACCGCAGACACTGTCAAAGTCAAGAGATGTGAGATGGAAAAATGGCTTTCTGCGGAGGAAAAGGAAGCAAAGGACTGGTTTACACAAAAAAAAAGACTGCATTCCACTAAGGTTGTCCCAGCTTCCCCAAACATTCAGGTTAACCTAGTGATAATTTTCCTCCATGCAGGACATGCCCACCAAGCCCTTGGAGCATCTGGCTTTGACAAATGCCTGTGGTGTGGAGGCTGGTGAACCAGGAAAAGTGGGTGCCACCCAGGTCAATGCCAAGGGCGATGTGAAGGAGAATCTGAAGCAATTCATTGATTCGACTCACCAGAAGGCAAGTCTGGTTGTCACTTGGTTGGGCACCATTGATGAGAAGGCCAATGACAGGTGCAAGAAGTTGCTTTGCAGCATTTACAATGCCTTTTCTTTCAAGCATGAAATGTTTGTTTAACATTAATGGGTAATTTATAAGGTCCCTGAAAGGATCGTTTCATTCGTTTTAATTGGATTAAAAAGCTAGCTTCGTCGCTGCAGGTTTTGTGCTGACATGAGAGCCTTGCTGGAATCATTTGAAGCCTCTTTTCTGAAATTGGCGGAAGTTCAGCACAAGCTGGAATGCGATGAAGGGCCTCTGGATAAGTTTCTTGGCATTATTAATATTTCCTGTAAGAGACTCCAAGAAAGGATTTCCCAAACATCATTTTTTTCAATGTTTTTCAAGGCCGTGTTTTTTTTGAGCCCATGTCGCTTTACTTATATTATTTTGGCTGCCCAGCACTCCAATACTGGTCCCTTCATGTTCCCCATGTTCCCACCAGGATCCTTGAGGAGGTCAACCTCGCGAAAGCTGCAGCCCGTGATCCGCACCTTGATCATTGTGAGGGGCATCTTTTCGGTTTTTCTTTTTATGTGTTTCGTCTTTGGATGATTCCATATTATTTTTCAGATCACCATTTGATGGTTGTGTTTACAATATCAGCTTACTTGAAACCATTAGATCACCATGTGGGACAGCCTATTGGTCAAATCCAAAACTTCAAACGATATGGGGGTTCTCATCCAATAAGGTGCGTGAAGATCATGGCAGCCGAGCACATCTACAAGATGCTCCTTGCTGAGAGCAAAAAGCGAAAGCGGGAGGATCGAGGGGAGGAACCTGGAGAAGAAGCGCCTGTTCCCAAGGCCTCTTCGAGGCGCAAGACAAATAAGGCCAAGACAGCGGAGAAGTGAGGTGTGACTCGCACTGATAGCTATAGTTTCTTTAGCACCTACCTGCTTGAAATAGCAGGCGTGTGTTTGAAGGTATCATGGGGTTTAGTGGGGCCTAGACCTGCCAAATCAAACCCAAATTTACATAGAAGCACTTGATTCAATCATTATAAATATTATAGAATATAATAGAATATATCTTCAAGCTGTCTTAACCGTGCTGCAGGTATAGTAATTCTTAGGCCTGACCCTATGATGAACTTTACTCTTCGGGGGAAACCACAGGGGTCTCTTGCATGGCACCAAACCTGCAAAATATGTTGCGGGAGTGTGCATCATGCTAGATTACATCAGGCGAGAACAAGACAAAAGGTGTGTGCTGCATGACCTTGCCTCCAGTCTGGCCCCCAACTGTAGCTCTAGCTTTCATGCGCTACTTGCAAGCCAGGCACCGTGGCAAAGCGCCCGAGGCAGCGGCACTTGAAAGCCAGCAGCACTGCGACCAGCCTTGCCAACAGCCTTGCTAGAGGAGCTCCTCGCTCGCATCTTATTAATTAATAATAACTGATAAACAAGTTAACTCATATAGTTTAAATTAAATTTATGCAGTAATGCACATGAACGATAATAATTATTTTCAATTAAGGTAAAGCGATGCAGTTTATTCCAAGTATTTGATTCACTCAAGCTGATTAAATTCAATTAAATTATAGTGATCGAGTTAAGATTATTTAAATTAATTATTTACTTAATTGAAATAAATTTGTGATAGTTAAGTTAGACTTTGATGATTCGAAATTGCTAGTGATTAAGTTAAATATCGGCATTAACACCTTTAATTCTGAACACATAAATAAAATTAATGATTAGCCCGAGAACCATCTAAGTCCCTTAAGTAATTCACATGATGAAAGGTTGAGCAAATTTAATAAATAAATTAAGTTAATCCACAGTGTGCCCTAAAGGCATTATAGATCCATAGGCATCAAAGTGGATGTAACGCCACGTTTAAGTCAAAATAAAGATTTTAGAGTTAATGCAGGCACTCAAGAATCACGATGAAAAAGCCTGAATTTTTTAGAATGCATTCTTCATACAACAATACTGATCGGTTTTAAAGTCTTTAGTTTGGGCCTTAATAGTCCTGAAATGTTTTGGGATGTCAGCTTTGGATGTTCTTGTGCAGTAACTACTTTTGTTTGACAGGCAGGGTGTGTAAACAAAACTTTATATCTTAGAATTCTGAGCAATGACAGTTCTTTGTAAGAGCGCGACTAAGGCCCCAGCTATCCAACTTTCGGAACATGCCAAAGCCATATTGGAAGACGATGCGCGTTTGGGAATCAAAAGGCAAGATCCTGTGCTGGAAAGAATGGCGAAAGGATCATCTCATGCTGCACCTCTTCCTGACAGTTTTTTGTGGGTTTGAAATGGTTTCTTCATAATTTGTTAGTATTTGTGTTGATGCTTGCTGCTGGTTATATACTTCATTGCATTTCAGGCAAGAGAATGCTTGAAGGCTATGGACGAGGCTGGCCTTCGGGCACCGATCCCTTTTAGCTTTGGGCGAATTGGCGATAATGACAGTGGCATGCTTGCATTTAATTTCCACTCATCACCTTGGCTGCTTTTAAAACTATAGTTTTTTTTGGGGTGGTATTTGCACTTAAGTTTAATAATCAACCCAGGCTCCATAATTAAAATAACTGTTTTTTTTCATTAGTTAATCTTTGAAAATCAGACCCCAACCTTGAGGTTATCCTTGGCTGAAACCAACTGATTTGGTAAAAGCTCTGCATCAATGGGGTCGCTTGGACATCATCCTGCCAGAGAAAGACTTGGAATCTTCGGAGGCAGCACTGCGAATCTATTGGTCCAGATTTCGATCCTTGTACCCCAAGCACGAGATTTTTGAAACCCTGTCAGATTGCGAGCTAACCAGAACGATTCCTATTAAGCTGCATGGTGACGAAGGAAGAAGCATCTTAACTGAACTTAAAATCCAGATGTTTTATTTGATGTAAATTCCATCTACAGATGACAAAAAAAATATGGTTTTGACCATTTCAGGCAAGAAGAAAAGTCCAATTATGTTGCTTAGCTGGAGCCCTGCGCTTGGACGTGGAACCAGCAAATCAATCAACGAACCACTGGAGAAGCAAACTGCCAGTCAACGATTGAACATGTTACTGCAGTCAAATTTAATTGTTTTACCTTACTGTTTTAAGATTTCCCTACGAAAATAAATGATCTAGTTAACATAAGCCTGCTTTGACACAATTAAGGTTGGGGCATCCAGTATCTTGTCGGATTTGAAAAATCAAGGTTTTGTTTTTTTGTTGTTGCAAACTTAAAATCTTAAGTTATGTTTCTGATCGAAATTATTGATATTATGTGCAGTTGCTGCAGGAGCTTTGCCGCTGGCTTGCATTTGCAGCTCTACGCGAAACCTACGGAGATCATCCTGAATGTTTGGACGAGGGCATGGCATTGGTGTCTGAAAATTTGATCCATGCCATGAAAGTTGGTGTGGATGTGGGTCATGCTGGTGCTCCTAAGACCCTGAGGCTCGCAGTCACAGGCATCAAGGGTGATTGGCCATTTTTGATAGAATGTGGCCGGCTGCATCGCCACTTTAGGCGAGCCCCTAAGAGGGGACAGTCCAACATGCAGTCGGAAGGGGTCTGCCATCTGTGTCTGGCTGGGTATGATGGCATTCCATTCACCGATGTATCTGCGACCCCGGCATTTGAAGCAACAATGTTCAGCGCTGCAGATGCTTGCCTTGACTTATGTTTATTTATAATTTTTACCTGAGGTTGATTTTCTTAATTGTTGTTGACTAGCAGTGTGTGCCCATCACATCAATCAGTGGTTTAGGCCTTGTGTCCCTGGGAAACCTTGTCACCATGGATAGCGGATCTACCTGCAGAACCTCACTTCAGACCATGGATCCTGCGACCGGACGTGTTCCACAACTGGCACTTGGGAGCAGGACGATACTTTGTGGCTTCAAGTCTTGTGGTGCTCCAGGCTTCTAGTCTTTTTGATGGCACTTCGGTTGAAAGCAGGTTCTCTGCCATGACTGCTGCATGGCTTTCATTCTGCAGGCAAAGGAAAGATACGTGCCTGTCTTCAAACAAGGATAGGTGAACTTTAAGTTTAAGGTTCAGCCCCCGTAAAAAAACAAGTCAAACACTTTAATATAATTTAACTGTTAGGTTCGATGAGCGTTTAATTATAAAAAAACGGGTTGGTTCTAATTTGACAAATGTGCAACACTCAAATGAGGAGCGGCCCTACCTGATGAAAATTGGACGAGACACCTTGAATTTCAAATCAGGATTGGACTGGCCAGAAGGTGGTTGGCAAAAGGGGGCGACAACGACATTGTTGCTGGAAACCTGACCACATAATTTTCAATACTTTCAATGCCGCACAACTTTTTTCAGTTAATGTTTCAAAGTTTTCTTCCCCGGCCAATCTACTTTATCAATTCTTCACTGACAGCAAGCAGGAATGGATTGAGACTTTGCTTTCAGATGAAGTTGTATCTGGGCTGGCCGATGAGGACAATCGAATCCCTCTCATTGCCTTGGCGACGAGCCCTGCCTGCACATTGGGATTTGCCAAAGTTTTCTCGATAGATCTTAATACTTGATTCAAATTACTTTCAGTTAACTAAGATTATAATTAATGATATTGAATTAAAATTGCATTGAGATAAGTAAATGGCATTGTAACCTGCAGAGACCCTAAATTAAGTTGTGCTTTAATTTTTTCTGCTGGGGATCCGTGGGGTTGCATGAGGCGAAGCATCAACTCTGTGTTTCGCCAGTTGTATCATGGTGGTGCCTGGCTATCTGCAGAGGAGGCTTCCTCTATTGGTGATCTGGGTCTGGTGATGCTGCGAGCAGAGAACCGTTTAGCTGAAATCTCTTTGGCCCGTTGTGAGCCCAGGTTCCCGCTGCATTGCAAACCGCATATGCTTTACCATACGTTTAAATTCCTGACACAGTGGAGCAGGACACACGAATGGTGTGAGTCGCCACTAGTAGATGCTACGCAGATTGATGAGAGTTTTATTGGGATCATTTCCCGCTACTCTCGGAGGGTTTCACCTCGAATGACTGTTCATAGAACATACGACATCTACTTAGCATCTTTGCGGCGCCACTTGCTGGATGATGATTGAAGGAAAAGAGTGAAAAGAGCAGGGTTGTTGAGAATGGAAGAAGTAAAAGGAATAAAAATAGAAGAGTAAAAAACATAAAGAATAATTATTCATAATCAAGAGAAACCAAAACATCCGGAGAACCTCAAGAATTGCAAGTTTTTTTTACCATTGCGAGAATTTGTGGGAACAACCGGAGAGTGGCAAGAATCTAAATAAATTTTACGATTTCTGGACAGCTGTAACTTTTCTTGCGATACCAGCTTTGCTGGTATGTATATAATATATATATATGTATATAATATATATATATATATATGTCTATAATATATATATAATATAAATTATAACATATATATATATAATACTATATATATATATATATATTCCCTGCCTATAGATTCCCAAGTAGTAGATTCCCCACAAGGCAAAAAAGTTAAGGCACTTACTAAAACAAAGCCATCCAATTTGGCACCTCCGGCGTGTAGCTGGAGGCATTCGCAGCTCCCAGGCATGGGACGAAACCAGAGGCGTCGGGCCAGTAGAAGCCACTGGTGAAGGACAAAAGCTGTCGCAAGGTCACCTGCAGGTCGCTTGAAAATAGCTATGACATATATGTATATATACATATATCTATAGATATCCATAGTATAGTGATTAATTATAGTATACTATCATGACACTATAATTATGTATAATCATTATAATTTATATGATCATATTATTAATCACTACTGGTTGGTGGTATACCATGGTATACCTACCCCTCTGAAAAATATGAGTTCGTCAGTTGGGATGATGAAATTCCCAACTGAATGGAAAAATAAAAGCCATGTTCCAAACCACCAACCGGCATAATATATCCATAATCCATATGGCGTCTAGTAATTTGACATAGGGAAAATCATGGAACATCACCATGATAGGTAAATGATCTGTAAATGGTCCATGTTGCATAGCTCTGTTAAATTACCAGACGCTAATTTCCGTATAGTTCCGTCATATCCATTATCATCACTATTATCAATGGATTGGTTTAAGGGAAAATCTACAGGAAACCAAAGATTTTCCCATTAAATATGAGGCTTTCCTGTAAATTTTCCCTTAAACCAATCCAGTGATATTAACATTCATTATTAAACGTCACTATAAGATATACTATATATATAATTAGCGGGATTCCATTGGGACCCCTGATGGAACCAAGGAATCCGTATACTATTCACAAAAAAAACTCCCATGTTAGAAACCCCAATGGGAAGATTATAGGAATGGGGTCCCTATAAATTCAATGGAAAAAAGGGTGGTGTTTTTCCTGGAGGAGGGAGTTGGGAACCAAGTTTTGAGGGCTTATTGCTTGTTGTTCAGGGCGTAGAATCTCTTCCTTTTCAGGGGTTAGATTGCTGCGGGGGTTCGAACTTATAGATACAGCACTTAAGCTTTATAACTCGATCTTTTTATGCACGCCCATGTTCTACCTATCGGCAGGGCCTATCTGGGGCTACAACTCTCCCCGAGTTTTCCCTTCTGTCAAGCCTATCGGGGTGGATTGGTCAACAAACCATGGGCTTCTTCAACAACAAAGCGATGCTGTTCAGTTCCACTATAAGGAAATCATGATATAACCATAACTATACGCACAGAACCGGACGTTTCCCCGGAGCCCTTCTATTGTTTTGGGGGGGTGGCAGATTTGGATCTTTATGTGTTGGTTTTACAAAGTAAGTCCATTATTATTTTATATTATATATATAATTATATATCCTTTGACTACTGTTTCAGAGGGGTGGCAAATTTATATATACCCTGCATATATTTAATTTTACAGATCAACTCCATTTGTATACCTTTCTACACATTGATGAGAAAAATGTGAGAATTGCGGTAAAAGTGCTCATTATCTCATGTTTCTGCGAACGTTAGGTTCTGCAGCTAACAATGGTGGTCTCTGAAAATTGGGGATCCCCAGTCGTCATCATGTCATGGGTTTCAATACGAAGTCCTGGTGCTGAGACCCATGGAATTCCCTTCGTTCAAGGTCCAAGGGGCACGACTTCTAGGGTCCTTTGCGTTGCTGCTCCACCAGCTCCAAATCTCCTGAACTTGGCTCACATCGGCACGCTTTCAGCTTGGCAGTTGATAGTTCACTTCAAACATGGTATAGCTAGTATAGCTGGCTGGAATTCATCATGTTCTTCTGGGTTTCAACTTGAACGAACCAACAAGGACGGGGTCAGGGTCATACCTTGTGTTCTAGAAATCCCTTATTTCCAACGAACCACGTTGCTCGCGAAAAAATCCAGTTTCAAGTCCCCAGTTGGGGACTCAAGTTTCATACGTTGGAGGCCCAGGAGGGCCCAATGATTCTCCTTGCCTGGGTCCTGGGGAATCAATACCCTCTGGTAAACTAACATAGCTATTGAAAATGGCCATTTATAGTGGATTTTCCCATTAAAAATGGTGTTAGTTTACCAGAGGGTAATTCTATTTCAATGGAACCACCATGGTTCTCATCCTTTTTTTTCCATCTGCCAGTTCTCCTTCATGTTTTTTTTCATCATTCTGTCGAAGCAAGAAAGATCCCGTTCGAGATCCTGAAAGATCCTAATGGCACCTGCCCGGTACCCTCTGGTAAACTAACATAACTATGGAAAATCACAATTTTTAATGGGACAATCCACTATAAATGGCAATTTTCAATAGCTATGTTAGTTTACCAGAGGGTACCTCAAACTTTTGAAATGCTGAATTCAGTTGGGCTGCATGAGGCTTGGTGTCAAAGGTGATATAGCCATCAGCCACACATCCAGCGATGGCCATTGCAACTGGGAACTTACCTCAGAATCAAATGAACATGATATGTTTGAAATAGGGCACCCAAAATATTTGTATATAAACGAAATATAATATATATATATATATAATTCTATAATATATATATAATATCCCAGGTGTTTTCATTATACGTTCCTCTTGTTCCTCTTCGAATGGTCATTTTTGGTGGAACAAATTTATCCGACCAAACCGACAGATCTCCTGGTCCACCTCGTTCCAGCTACACAAATTGGAGGCCAGTCACATCGCAGCAAACTACAAGATGGGGCCCCCGAAATAGCTAAGTTGCTGTTTATAACTACCATATAACTAGGGTCTACTGGGAATATATCTAAATTAGATTACGTTAGATGGATTCATAAATTAACTTACAATTAGGGGGGCCACTATGTAAACGATTTCATGCACCACCGGCTTCCAAAGAAATGATATGCAATGATGCCTCATCCCATCTCAAAATCTGGAGCCAGTTTTACCACCAACACGAAAAAATCAAAAGGAAATGGAAAACTTAGATAGTACCAGCACTGTTTGCCATATGTTCCGGCAAGTTCTTCAAACATCATGGTATCACATGGGAATTTGGCCAAGACCTCCATAATGGATCATAATGGTATACTATAGCAACAAACAAACACCTATATAAATTGATGGTTTATACATAAGTTATAAGTTTATACCAGCCATGGCTGGTAAACACTGGTGATAAAAAAAAAGGATGATCCCGAAATCGTCGTGGTTTATCCCAGCTGCTCGAGGAAGCCATGGCCAACGGACTGGACATGTTGATCTTTCCCTTTTCGTAGACGAACTTGCGCCCCTCCGCCGTCCCAGCCGAGAAGGCCATATCCTGGGAGGATCCCCAGGAGGATCCGGAGGATCCCGAGGATCCCGAGTGGTGAGTAACAAGGGGAGCCCACTAGGGGAACCAAACAAAATGGTGGTGTTAGGTGTTTCATATTGGGATGAGATGGATGATTCGGGAATGAATGTTCTAATTGGAAGATGTTCATGTAATATATACAATAAGCCGGGAAGAGCCGAGAAGAGTTTCTACTGATTCTTGGGGCATCAACTTGAATTGAAGGGGGCGGTGGGAAACCCACAACGTCACATGACCTAAGTGTGGCCTCCCATCTTTGGAATCTCGTGTGCTAAACAACAATGGTTTCCAATGATTTCCAAAGTAGCAGCGTCCCTGTTTCAACCTTTTCCATCTTTTCCCTTTCCAAGTAAATCCCTGTTCCAGTTGTTTGAGGACTGGCCAATTTGTTACACTGTGTTACACTTGCAGTACCTGACTCCGGCGTCAAGCTGCCGGTATGGGCGCATAGATCTTTAAGATGCCTCGTACCAAACTCCATTGATCAACTTCGGTGCTGATCGCAATGGGCAGCAGCCAGAGGCTTAAACTCCACAGCATATTGGCCATGGCAATACAGGGAACTTGAGCCGAAAATCCACTACCAGGAAGCCTTCTCTTGATGCAAAGTGCAGGTGAGGTATGTGAAGAATCATGTCCGAAGTGGTACAACCATATAATTCTTTATATTCTAAAAATGCAATAGACAATGCAACAAGTCTCATGAAAAAAATGTTATCAGTATCAGAAACTTCCAATATCAACTGCCATGTCATCCCTTTTGCCCGGCGTTCTTGCCGTGAAGCCCCTCACGGCCATCTGCGACCTCCCCAAACCACAAGGCCGTCCAACTTCAATCGGCTGATGGTGTGAGAAATCGCTCGCCTTAGCTGATGGTGAAACCAACCGAATTTGGAAGAACATAACCATAGTGTGGTATGTATTATATGATATTATATGTATATGGTATTTATGTTTCTAGTTTTATAAATATATATTGTACATATACTGTATGTACATATTATACATATTATACATATCATATACGTACAAACATGGATTGGACGTATATTCTTATGGAGCGCAACATGGAGAACGACCAAACAATGCTAATTAACTTCATCAATTTTACCCATCCTGGAGCGTCTGAAAAGTAAAGTCGGACTATCAGTGATCAATACATGAACCCAATGGTTAATAATGGTAAAATAATGGTCAATAATGGAAGATAGCCAACAACCATGGATAAATAGTGGATAAATGTATAATATACCCCTCTGGTAATGACTAACATAGCTATTGACAATGGCCATAGAAATAGTTGATGTTCCATAAACACATGTGATTTTCCATAGTTTTTGTGTATGTTTACCAGAGGGTATATACCCAATCTTCTCCAGCAGTATTGCGACATACTACCGAAAATAAACATATCGTATTATATCGTAATGTACCAACCGTATCGACGGCACATGATGCCAATGAGCAGCTTCTTCCAAATGAATCATGGTGCTCCCCTGGAGAAATAGGGATGGAACAAGCGCTCAATAATGTATTTCTGAAAGGAACCCCAACAATGTTTTCCAAATGATTTGTATGTCAAATGATTTGTTGTTGGGTATGAGCAATCCCTTCCCCATAACATCAACCCCCCCGGAAACCATGGTGGATGCAAGGATTTACACATCTTTGGGACCATTCGATGGGGGGTTTTATATTATATAAATATTGGGATTACAATTATATACTTGCAGCTCGCAAAATGATATTCCCATTCAAACCCAGAAAATCACAATTTCAATTACCTATTCAATGGCAATTTGAGGACCCTAAAGTGGAGGTACTGTACCATGAAAAGGCATTGTGGGTATATTTCCTTATATACATAGCCCCACTTATACACAGGCCTTGTTAAATATAAAGTTAACTCCGCTCTTCCACCACTCTTGCGATTCGAGGCCCCGCACAGGTCATGGCCCAATTTGGGAATATCCTGGCGGAATAAGCCAAGTGGCACATGCGGATCGTTGTTTTCATGTGTTTTCATACGTAAGCATGTAAAGTAAAATGCAGCCCCAGAACAAATATACATGTATACATACTGCACACTCTCTCTCTCTCTATATATATATATACTGAGTGATAATTTGCATATATAGAGTTATAATATTAACACTATAGAATATATATATATATATATATTATTTTTAGTATTATTATTATTATTTCAACCTCAAGAACCAATAAGAATTGCAATCTCCAGGAGAACTGTCATCAAAACCGGTCCCGGTTCTTCAGGTGGGTGCTTAAATATGGACCTGTCATGCTTGGTTCAATTCCAACAAGGTGGGCATAGGTAATAAACAACACCATCACCATCACCAAAATCACCATCACCATCATCATCATCCAAAGGTTCTTTGTGACACCACTAATAGTCATCAATAACCTTCATCTTAATATCTATAGTACTAACCATTAACCATCATCCAAAGGTTCGGCATGTGATTTTTTTGGCCAAACATGTCCAGCATGTCCATGTCCAGCTTGGGAAATGAAGCATGAAGGTCACCCCTGCGCTCCTCTGGCTGGCTTTGGCCAAGCAAATCACAGCCTTGCTGCTGTTGCCGGATTTACACATGCGCCAAGGCTTGTAGCGAGGTTGGTGCTTTGAAACCATCCTGAATATACTAGTAATATTGGTCAATGGGCCCTCTGGGTGAAAAAGTGTCTTTTTTTTTGGTGTGTGTGTGTATCTATACTTATTATTTGCTCAAACAATCAAGCAGCATTCTAGAGTAAATACATGCACATAAATGATTCTACATACATTCTACATACATAAGATTACATCAGGGTATTCCCTCCTGCTTGCTGCCGACATCACATTCCCTCGTGTACCAACGTGTAGTCTGATAACCACGCCTCCCTGGTTTCGGTGAGGTGCCAAAAGCTCCTGGTCACTGTAAGCACGCGGGAAATCTCCATCAAGGGGGTGAGGGATCACACAAAATAGATTTAAGGCATCAACAAATATATATATATATTCCCATCGAATCCCTGAAATTTTCCATGGCCCTTGCAACAATTTGGAGCCAAAACCAAGCATTTCTGTGGTATTTGCATTGTGTTGGAAGTGGTTCGCCTCTCGCCCGGAAGGTTTTTGCAGGACATTGGACCTGGAAACCTCTCAGATTCGATGTCCGATGGTTGGTTTAGGGTTGGCCTATGGTTTACGAGGTGTGAAAATTGAGGGTTGGTCATTGTTATTTAGGTTGGTAAAATGTCTTATCTAAAATTGGTTTAGTGTTTGTTTGCGGCTTATTTAAAGTTTGTTTAAGGTTTATGTAGGGTTGGTTTAGGGTTTATTTTGGTTTTGTTTAAGACTTTGTGGTTTAGGTTTCGTTTAGGATCTATTGAGGGTTGGTCTTTGGTTTATTTGTGGGTTGGTTTAGGGCTTATTAGGGTTTCTTTAGGGTTTATCTAGGGTTGGTTTATGGTTTCTTTAGTAATTTAGGGGTGGCTTAGGGTTTATTTGGGGCTGGTTTGCGGGTTATTTGAGATGGGTTTAAATTGATTTCGGTTTCGTTTACAACTTATTTAAGGTTGGTTAAGGTTTCGTTTAGGGTTTATGTACATTTAGGGTTGGTTTAGGTTTAGTTTAGGGTTGATTGAGGGTTGGTTTAGGGTTCGTTTAAGACTTACTTTGGATTGGGGGTTGGTTTATGGGGTTATTTAGGGTTGATTTATATATATATATA
>Ga0126342_10000530_pt1 | contig 42591 bp, 39 predicted proteins | sample Cyp1metagenome_FD_92528 | JGI IMG/M metagenome (GOLD analysis project Ga0126342, IMG submission 92528) | Coral microbial communities from Lord Howe Island, Old Settlement Bay, Australia - Cyphastrea 1 metagenome | ecosystem: Host-associated > Invertebrates > Cnidaria > Coral ...
GTAGTACGAAGTAGTACTGGGAAGTCCTTTGTGCAAGCTTTGTAGTACAAAGTGGTACTGGAAAGTACTTTGTGCAAGCTTGGTAGTACGAAGTAGTACTGGGAAGTACTTGCCCAAGCTTTGTAGTACGAAGTAGTACTGGGAAGTGCTTTGTGCAAGCTTTGTAGTACAAAGTGGTACTGGAAACTACTTTGTGCAAGCTTGGTGGTACGAAGTAGTACTGGGAAGTACTTTGTGCAAGCTTTGTAGTACGAAGTAGTACTGGGAAGTACTTTGTGCAAGCTTCGTAGTACGAAGTAGTACTGGGAAATGCTTTGTGCAAGCTTTGTAGTACGAAGTAGTACTGGGAAGTCCTTTGTGCGAGCTTTGTAGTACGAAGTGGTACTGGGAAGTGCTTTGTGCAAGCTCGGTAGTACGAACGAGTACTGGGAATTACTTTGTGCAAGCTTCGTACTACGAACTGGAATTGGGAAGTGCTTTGTGCAAGCTTTGTAGTACGAAGTGGTACTGGGAAGTACTTTGTGCAAGCTTCGTAGTACGAAGTAGTACTGGGAACTGCTTTGTGCAAACTTTGTAGTACGAAGTAATACTGGGAAGTACTTTGCGCAAGCTTTGTAGTACGAAGTGGTACTGGGAAGGGCTTTGTGCAGGCTTTGTAGTACGAAGTGGTACTGGGAAGTACTTTGTGCAAGCTCGATAGTACGAACGAGTACTGGGAAGTACTTTGTGCAAGCTTTGTAGTACGAAGTAGTATTGGGAAGTGCTTTGTGCAATCTTTGTAGTACGAAGTAGTACTGGGAAGTCCTTTGTGCAAGCTTTGTAGTACAAAGTGGTACTGGAAAGTACTTTGTGCAAGCTTGGTAGTACGAAGTAGTACTGGGAAGCACTTTGTGCAAGCGTTGTAGCCCGAAGTAGTACTGGGAAGTACTTGCGCAAGCTTTGTACTAGGAAGTAGTACTGGGAAGTGCTTTGTGCAAGCTTTGTAGTACGAAGTGGTACTGGGAAGTACTTTGTGCAAGCTTGGTAGTACGAAGTAGTACTCGGAAGTACTTTGTGCAAGCTTTGTAGTACGAAGTAGTACTGGGAAGTCCTTTGTGCAAGCTTTGTAGTACGAAGTGGTACTGGGAACTCCTTTGTGCAAGCTTTGTAGGTACGAAGTGGTACTGGGAAGTACTGTGCGCAAGCTTGGTAGTACGAAGTAGTACTGGGAAGTACTTTGTGCAAGCTTTGTAGTAGAAGTGGTACTGGGAAGTACTTTGCGCGAGCTTTGTAGTACGAAGTAGCACTGGGAAGTACTTTGTGCAAGCTTTGTAGTACGAAGTGGTACTGGGAAGTACTGTGCGCAAGCTTGGTAGTACGAAGTAGTACTGGGAAGTCCTTTGTGCAAGCTTTGTAGTACGAAGTAGTACTGGGAAGTACTTTGTGCAGGTTTTGTGGTGCGAAGTAGTACTGGGAAGTACTTTGTGCAAGCTTTGTAGTACGAAGTGGTACTGGGAAGTACTGTGTGCAATCTTTGCAGTACGAAGTGGTACTGGGGGGTACTTTGTGAAAGCTTTGTATGAAGTGGTACTGGGAAGTACTTTTATAACAAGACAGAAGAGGTCTTAAAGGAGAATGAGAAGGAGATGTCAAGACAGAAAGAGGTCTCAAAAACAATCTGAAAACAAAAGGATACAAGAAAAATGGTGACAAGCGAAAGCGGTGTCAAGACGGCCGTGCCAGCCAGGCGGTCAGGCTTTCTTCCTATATAGGCCATCCCTTTTCTTTATAGGCCTTTCTCCTTCTCGAAACTTCCGTCACCCGGCTTGCCCGGGCTCTGCTTGTATTTATAGGTAAATGTGTTGAATGTTTTTCGGAGGCCCTACAGGACATGCCATTGGCATGAGCCCCTCTGAGATTTCCATTTTTCAGAACAATGCAGGGAAAAGCCTTGAACATTCAGGAAGAAATCATGGGTCATAGAGGAAAATGCCAAAACACAGTCCAAACATCTCCAGCTTCTAGTCAACTGCAGAACACTTCCTCTGGACTATGATAGATCGTGCTCCTTTACGAAGATACTTTGTAGAAACGTTGAGTCCACAGGAGTCCAAATCCCTTGCTATATGATGCCCCATGATGCTGTCAGATGCTATCAAGTTGTGTTTCTGTCGAGTTGCAGAAAGACTCAGGCGCAGCTCATCATGTTTCTGCTTCCACTCGGCATTTTCTTCCCTCCTGCCACAGCTAGTGACTTAATAGTAGCATGTAGTACTACTGTAGTACCTATTAGATCTTTAGGGTCTGATTAATTCTTTTCTCGAAAAAAGGAAAAGCTACAAGTGGACAGAGCTCAGGAGCATTTCAAGCCGGGAACATTCAGATCCGTAACGGCGTAACAGCGCCACTCCTGAGCCGCTCTTCTTCACGCAGAGCTTCATTGAGCTGCTCATACCGGTGGATGTGTTCCTCTTCTCGCTCCCTGCAGTGGCAAAAACAATCAGACGTCAATTGATGTCAACATTTGGGCTCCTAGGCCCGCACTGGACAACAATCATACGATCATACGATCTGCAAATTCAAACAAGAAGAAAGAGCTTCTCGAAAGATCCGTCTGGAGCTATATCAAGGAGATGCAATAGATCTTTGTTCATGACAATTGCCTCAATGGACTAGTTGCAAAGTGGGCCATTCCAACCTGCTGCTCCTTCATTCGAGGCTAAGGTCACATCAATTTTCCAGCAAAGATGAAACTATCACACTAAAAGCCTTTTGATGTACAAAACCCATGGCGTGAAGCCACACCTCATCTCAGCCTTTTCTTCCGTCAGTTGGGCAATCTCCTCATGGAAGAGCAGTTTGGGCTGGGCATTTGGTTTATGAATTCAAAACATGTCAAAGCAAAGAATATCTCCGATAGCCAAAGGGAACCAGGGGACACAAGTCCAATGCAAACCATGCTGAACACATTCTCCATTGCTCTGCCATCAAAGTTGCAAGAGGAACCCAAGGATTCACCAGGATTCTCAAGGATTCCAAGGACCTGAGCAGAGTTTTCCCCCACAGTCCGAAGCTGCTGGGCTCCTGTCGCAGTTCCGCCACCATCTGCTCTGCATCGTCCTGGACCGCGCTGATCCTGGGGCGTTGGGCAAACAATGTTGAACTGTGAGTGGGATGGGTAAAAAAAAATAGCTGTACCAAAAGAAACTGTTTAACATCTATGTTTTTTTCACAGCAAGTGGAGTCTCTACTGATTCCAAAGATCGCCAGACATGTCTGCATGCTTGAAGAGGTTGTGGGTTTTAGGCCATTTGCCGAAAAACCTGGGAAGTGAAAATCCCTTCTCACATGAATAGTTTCGGGCCAGCATCACATCGTACCCACGGCGCATGGCAAGCCGAGAAGCATCTTCTTGGACTTCTCCTTGCATCTCTCATCTTCCCTGAACGGAGTACAGCGCGAGTATGTCAAGCTCTTGATATCATGTCGAGAAAACAGCAATACATGTGCGTTGAAATAGTATAGGAGGTTGACTTGAATGTAATGCAATGTATGCCGGGTTGTTCATGACTTGCTAGCTGAAGACATGTCTTTCATCTGCTGAAAAAGCAGAGGTGTTTGTGATTTTAACGTAACGGACGCAAAACTAAAACGTCTTTGTGATGGGTATACGGTATAAGCATCATCCTTGGATGAAAAGGCCTCGCGTGCCGCATTTGACTCAAACTTACATCTTTTGGAGAGTTTTGTCGAGTATTTGTAACCGTCTCGACTCGACTTTTTTGTTCCCACGGTTCTGATCAACCTCAACTTTGTCAAAAGCCGTGCAGCGGCTCACAATCAACACTCCACCAAGCCACACAAGATTCCACATCGTTCAGGTGTTCAGTGGTTGCCGGGTCGCCCGCGCCTCATTATCATCTCCTGCATATTATCCAACAACTCTTGTAGCCTGGCTTTGTCCTGCAAGTTCCACTCAAAGCTACAGAAAATGAAAAAAACACAAGTGTAGCCTATCTTGGACGGAGATTATTCAACAATCCCCTGGGTCTGATCAACGCCGCGATTTGTGCAGATCCAGTCCTGGGAAGCAAGAAGCTCACGAGACCTGCGGCAACAGGACAAAATGAGGCATTTGATGTGACTGTCAAAATGATGGACGCCAAATTAATGAGAATTAGACACTATGAGCTCACAAATCGACAACCAAATTCTGTGCACAGTTTGGTGTCCAATGGCATGGCCCTAGACTCAAACACTGGCACTGTAAAAATCTAACAGAATCTGACCTTCATGCTGGTAGGATTGGGTTCCGCGATCAAGACAACAAAGACCGCAGAGCATGAAACTTTGTAACGGTTGTAACGGACTATTGAGCTTTCAGTTCGGCCAACAGCTGACAGATCTGACAGGATCAATGCGAGAATATGGTTTTTGTAGGAACCAAGCTTTTCATTCCTGTAGCGCTTTCCTCTCGCAATTGCTTATAACCTAGACTAAAAGTAGACTAGCCACATCACAACGGAGACACTACTTTGGACTTTAAAGTCGCTACCTCATCTTGTGCAACATCTCCACTGTCGGTGAAGGTGAACTCCGTTGTGTGTGCGTGTGGGTCGAACCTGCTTTTGAATGCTGTTCTGCCATGCAGCCCTAGTTCATCCCATTTCTGTGTATGTGAGATAGGGCAGATAGTGTGAGATGGGACTATTAACGACTATTAACGATTCGACGATTATTATGTGTTTATAATGTATATAATATTATGTTAATGGATATATATGATATGAATGGCTCTGAATCCATTCTGCTGCCTCAACACTTCAATCTCCTCCTCCAGGTGCGCTTGGTGTCTGGCACATTGCTTGGCTTTGCGCGCCACTTGCCTTGCGTCGAGTAGCGAAAATAATGAAAATAGCTGGCTGGGATGGTTCAACTTGCTTTTAGATCACAGGTAAGCTGCTTTCCTGTGAATTTGGAAAGCCCCAACACCGCGCATTCCAGTAGATTCCACGGAGTTTGCTAAATATCAAATAGATTGCAAAGTATCTTGTAGATACTTTTTGTTGGAGTCGCAATTATTGCATTCTAACACTATATCCATGCGTCCGCTTCAACGCAATATTACCGGGGAGTCTGCAGTACATCTGATCATCTGATTTCCAACAGGTCCAAAAAAGCTGCTTGGCTTGCTCACTGCCTTTTCCTGCGCTGCATTATTCAACTGCGTCGGAAGGATTCTGGTAGTGCAAAAGAGGCTGTGAAGCAGCCGATGTAATCCTCTGTGACCACAAACCGCTGCGGAAGTTTCGCCTTTGCCCAGCACAACAGATGCTGCTTTCCCTGTCCCCAGGCAGTCCAGGCGGTGCAACTGCAAAACCTCAGATCCTTTGTGCTCAGCACACTTTGTACAGGCAAATGTTGGACTCGGCATCTATACTACATGATGGGGCTACAACGGTTCCCTTTTCAGAGCCAAGCTAAACTGCTTGGACTTGAAGAATCTCCTGGTGTCAATTCAACTTTGGAGTCAGGGATTGTCTGCCGCTTTCGCAGTGATGGGCAGACACTCGAAGGCTTCACTGCAGCTCACAGGCCTCCTCTGATTGGAAGCTTGCCCGCAATAACGAGGTTGCTCCCGTTGGGGTTCCTTTCAGCCTCAACATTCTTCAGCCAGCGTGGAGGCATGGGTGAGCTCGCTGTACAGCCTCTAGCGGCAGAGCACCGACATCTCCGGTGCCGGTGAAGATTCTCATCATGGGCTCTAAGCAGCTCCTGGATGATGCTGCGCAGTTATGGCTCACGAAGGTGTTCTTGATTCTGTTCACACCAACTCCAGATCTTCAAATAGTTTTGGTATGTTTTCTGTTTTGGGATATTCTGGGGACAAAGTTTGGGAAAAGTTTCCAGATGTAGCGAAGGAGCTGCTCCTCTACTGTCTTCATTTGGCTCCCAAGAGACGCATCGCTTGCTCGGCAGCTCCCTGGCAGTCCACTACCAACAGTCCCGGCTGGCAACCAGCTTCCCATGACCGCAAAAACAACAGTTTTTTAGGCTAGCAGATCTAGCAGTTGCAAATTGCAAAACATGTTTCACTGCGGTACTGGTTGTGCTGAAATTATGCTGGAAGCAACTGGAGCCACTGGTTTCTTACCTTGGTCAATCCTTCTTCCAGGTTCGGGTCCAAGACCGTCTTCACCAACGCTGCCCCAAGTCCAGCTGCTTCGATGTTGTGGTGATGCTGAAGGCTGTCTTCCTCAGGTTGACCCACTAAGTTGGACTAAGTTGCTCCACAACTGCTTTTTGGATAGAAGATGATAGAAGGATATCCCTGAAATGTTTGATGATTGTGAATGCGCTGGACTACATTGCTAGTCACCAGTTTGTCTTTTTCAATGGTGGAAATGGTGAAGCTACCCGTCGACGGTCAAGAAAGAAATAGTACAAACCGCATGGATTCAACATGAAGCTAAGACTACCTGGTGACTACCTTCAACCAGAAGGAACAGCTGCCAAAATCTGCCAAATGCTGCCAACATGTACCCAACGTGTACAACAACTTAATACACAGTTTGTTACACGACCACAACAAAATCGATCCATACAAAGCAAACGTTAAGAAACCAAGCGTCAAAAATCACAAGCCTTGTCGATTCAGGCACCTGCCTGGGCGCAAAGGAAGCCCCGAGTGGATCCCTACGATGCGGTCGAAGAAGGCACGTGGAAGTGACCTTTACCAAAATCATCCAAAATCTACCTTGGTGTTTCTGATGGTTTCTGATGCTTGAAGTTTCGTTGAAGTTTCTGCCATCCACGTCCGAGCTGCTGTTCTGCCATCCACTGCACGATCTCGAAGCCCCGTCCCTGGTGCAAGGTTGGCGTCGTGCCCACCACCGCCATGGCCAAGTCTCGTCCGCCTGAGGCGGGGTCGAGCTTTTTCGGCAAAGGATCAGTGCGATTCGAGGATTTTCAGAAACAACGGGAAAAAAGTGACCGTTGCGGGAAAAATGAAAAAAAATAAAAAAATAAAAAAAATATAATATATAAATAAAAATAAGCTTCGGTGGTATCCCCAACAGCCGCAACCGTTTATTTTTACAAATCTTTCTGAAGCGTGCTGTGAAGCCAAGCGCTGGAAACACCTCAGCGAATTAAATGGCCGCAAATCCTGTTGAACCTGACGTGGCTCTGCACCAAAGCCTCCCAGACCTTCTCCGGAATCTTCTCCGGAACCCTGTTGAACCTGGCCTGGCTCTGCACCAAAGCATCCCCAGAACCTTCTCCGGAACCTTCTCCAGAACCCTGTTGAACCTAACCTGGCTCTGCAGACCTTCTCCAGAACCCTGTGGAACCTGACCTGGCTCTGCACCAAAGCCTCCGACACCTTCTCTCGAACCTTCTCCGGAACCCTGTTGAACCTGACCTGGCTCTGCACCAAAGCCTCCGACACCTTCTCTGGAACCTTCTCCGGAACCCTGTTGAACCTGACCTAGCTCTACACCAAATCCTCCCAGAGCTTCTGCGGAGCCTTCGGAACCTTCTCCGGAACCTCGTTGAACCTGACCCGGTGCCTGCACCAGTTCACACCGGAGCTATTCTGGGCTGAAGACCCGATTAGCTGGGGCTGTTGGGGGAAAAAATGGTCTTTTCACTTGCCATTGCAGGAGGTTCTTTGAAGAAGAAACCCTTGTTGCCATCAATTGAGTCTTGCATGAGCCCATCAGATGAGACCTGGAATGGATTTGCTGTTGTGACTCTTGGCTGTTTTGCCTGATGATAAAGCTCTTGCACTTCGTCGCTCATTTGCTGGTTGGGATGATCCCACAGCATGATGTCCATTTCCCAACCAGTTGGTCATTACTCGTGTGGCCTGCGTTGTTTATGTTGCAAAAGATACATAATCTACAGTTGCAGAAGTCCATTCTTCTCTTCGATTGGGCAATTGCCCAACTGGCGGCTCAATCGTTTGAAGCAAAATCGGCCGCCTAGCACTTCAAGACTGGATAGCAAGTGCTGGTAGAGCTGCCCATCGTTCCTCACGAGGCAAAGGTTGTCAAAAGGGAAAATTGAAAAACGTGTATGTGTATACAGTACTATATGTGTATATTATACATCATTATACTTCATATTACAGTTATGCAGTTATGCTACTTTCATGCTGCTACTGTGCTCGAAGGGTTTAAGTCTGGACTCTACTCATTTTATGCCATTTTCTAGCACCAAAGTATCTAAAGTAGCAATGGGTTGGGAACCCCTTGTCATATCCTACTGGGTGAGGAAGTCCTCCATGCACTGCTGACAACAATCTCTGCACCAGTGTCACGAACAACCTCCAAACAACTCTGGAAGGTTCGGCTGAGAGAGTCAAAGAAAACCAAAGAAACTCTTTCCTGAGAGGTTCTGAACGTTCTTGCATATCTTCTTCTCACGCCAGAACCAGCTGTAAGCAATCCTTCAAGAAGCTTAAAAAGTGTTTGACTCAGTCAGCAATTCGTGTTTTTCTTTCAAACTACGTAGGTTTACATTGTTTTACATCATTGTGCGCCGTTTTACTACATTATTTTACATGTTTCCTTTGTGCCCTCCGCATCTTGCAATGTCAAATCAGCTCTACGCCACCTCTGCCAGGTTCTGCACGCAGGAGGCATCCAGTGGCACCAAGCCAGCATCGTCGAGCTCGAGGATCTGTCGCGAAGTGGCAAGGACACCATCTACCTGGGCAGCAGAGGTGGCAACAAGATACTAAGACACTAAAAGGTGCGCCCAAAAAGATCAAAGATTCTTGTGGTTTCCTTCAATTCTTTAGTCGATACTGGCCTGACTTGGGTGATATGGCTGTATGTTTGGGTGAACGCTCTTGGAAGTTGTTTCGCCCAGCTCAATTGGAAATGCCTTTGTGCTTCTGATTCCCAATTCGGTTAGAAACCAAACTGGCGGTTGAATACTGGCAGTAGACTGCTGGCAGAAAGAAACCAATCCAAATATGCAAACCGAGCACAGCGCAATCAGCGCTTGCATGCCCCATCCACCTTGTTCAAGCTACGTCTAAAAAGATCAACTTTCGGCTGTCCATGGCCATATGGCCATGGCCAAGCAGCATGACATGATGCGGGACAGGAGTAGAATTGGTTGTATATGAAGCGCTAGCCGCTAGGACCTATTGTTTCTTGGTTCCTGCAGGGATATATCGGGGGAACATATGGTCATATCATGTGACTCCGAGCATTCTGGAGCGTAGTGACAAATCACACCAGCTGCATCGGTGTACCATTGGCTTCCTGGCTGCAAATGTTTGTCCATACCTGTTGGTCAAATTGGCGGGGGCATGATGAAGCTTGAGCCGGCGCTCTCCAGTCACACGGTAGGTCATCATCAACTTGCATTCCGTTGACCGAAGTGAACCATAGTCTTACAGTTTCAGGTGCCTTGAATTCTGACTTTTTCAAAATTGAATCCTCAGCTTGAGGCCTAAGTATCACCAAGTTTGTTGACCCATTCATCCACCATTGTCATTTATATCCATGTTATTTCCCTTTTATATCCATTTACCCCAACAATAAATCCACTCGGCTATTGACTTCCCAAATGCGCAGCCCGTCAGAGCACCTCAGGCGTGGTACCTCCTCTTGGAGATCCACCACCTTGGCATCGCACTCTTGCCTGGCGCAGCCGCGAATCTCATGGGTTTGGGGGGAAATGGCCACTTGAAACCCATAGGAAACCCATAGGAAACCCATAGGAAACTGCTGGTGCTGAGGTGTGCTGAGACTCTCTAGCATTGCCAAAGTTCCTCCTGGGCTTCCCCTCCACCCAACCAGAAAATGCCTTTCGGAGAGCCATCGCATGGTTTCCTGCCGGTGATTCGACAAGAAACAGAACCTATCAGAATCTCGTACAGTAAATGTCTGAAAGTGTCCCAATACATGCATCAGGCTAGACAATTCTGGCGTGCTACCAGTAGAATCAGGCTGCGACCAGCAAATGTGGTACATATCAAGGTCCTCCTGCTTCTCTGAGCAGTCTTGCCACATAGAGTACAGCCGGGAGTAGTTTCCCTGCCACGCGTTGGTGCGTTCCTCCGCCAAACAGGCTGCATGGGGCCACCACGAAACGCATCCGAAGCTGCAAATACAACAGCTTGGCCAGCTCAGAACTCAGAAGTTTCCAAAGGCCCTACTTGTGCTCGTTCGCTACAAATGCAAGTTCTTGAGCTGGATGGACTTAGCTTGTTTGGATTCAGACACATTGCGTCAGTTTTTGCAACTGCTGGGCAAAGCTAGTGCAAGTTGAATGGCTGCAATACCGTGCAACAATTTGCCTTCAGCATGTACAGGCATTGTGCTGTTGTTGCCAGCCTCAGAGACAATGGTCTTAAGTCTTAACATGTTTAACACCCAGCATCTGGTCTTGGGTTTCTGCTACTCTGGAAGACATGAAGATCATGAAGAAGTCACTCCCGTCAAACGTAGAGAACCCTCGTGGTCAATTTCCTCTTTTAGGTAGTGAATGACCTGTCTGAGGATGTCTGAAGTTTGTCATCAAAAGCGGAAGATTGTCATATCCCAATTCACCAAGGCACTCGTTGGTCACGTTGGGTTGGACCTCAGAAAGAAGACTATACAGTAGTCGGTGTCCTGAAGATGACCTTCCAATCAAAGAACAGACATGGCTTAGGAGAAGCTCCAGAATATGTAAATGAACTTTTTTTATAAATTATGTAGTCACTGTAATCACATTTATCAGGCCACAAACCACAAACCCTCCTAAATCCTGCAGCTGGTCCGCTCGAATTCATTGCTGAATCATCCGCTTTTGAATTAGCCAGTGTTGCCAAAATGTCTGCTGTAGCATCCAAACCATTCATTCTCAGACACTCAAGACGTATCCCTGACGTTGAGCTGATTGGCTGCATTTCTTCTTATTTTGTCCCTCGGATTAATGAGTTAGAGTGAATCATTCGCGGTAAAACGAGCAGCCCAGTGACATGTTATTGCAGTTTAGTGCATTTTACGTTTTGCCAGCAGTAGGTCGTCAACCACAGTCCTTCATCAATTGTCATGAGACAATGCTGGCACATGGTTTTCATGGGCAGATATCTTACATATCCTAAACAAGGTTTTTTCAATATGTGGGAGTCTTATGGGTCCCAGGGAGTGTGCTGGAACCATGTTGAGCACCTGAGCGTTGCTTCAAAATACGAATCCACATCTCCAGCATCTCCTAGCTACAAGTGTGGGAGAACCCCAAAGGAACAAAACGAACAAAACAAACAAACTGGTACGAGTTTCCATATATCTTGAATACATCGGGATATGTCGGAATTCTCAGCACACCAAATAGCCGAGCGACGGCGCCCCGCAAAAGAAGGACCGAGAGGATGGCCAACAACACCTGGCACACGCAGCAACGGCACCAAGAGACCAAGCACAGGAAAAACTGTTTAATCCCTTCCCCCTATTACTAAACCTCCCCCAAATAATAAAAACTAAGGTCCATCTCTAATTTGGGAAAATTTCAAGTTGGCCAATTTGACTTTCAATTGATCCCCTTTAGAAAACAATTTGAAAATAAAGCTACCATTTGTTGGTTTCGCCCCCTAATAATAAAAACTAGTTAACCCCGGGGTGTTTATTATTAGGGTCCGTGATTTTTTTTTTTTTTTTTAATTCAGGGTTTCAATTTATTAATAGGGTCCGCTTCGAAATCCAATTTTTGGCAATATTTTAATTGCGTTAAAAGGGCTTGGCAATACTTTAATTGCGTTATATAAGGAAATTTAAATGATTTTGACATCGAAAAAAATATGTTTTTTTTAATTAAGGGCTCAGGGTTCCCTAACAATAAATACCCCCCAATAATAAAAACTACCTGAGGTGTTTATTATTTGGGGGGAGGGGGGGGTTTAGTATTAGGGGGAAGGGATTACTAAATTCACCAAGGCGTATGCGAATGGTTCATAATGGTTCCTTATCCATCCTTATCCTGGAAAATTGTTGTTCCGAAAGGGATTCCACGAGTAGTATCTGTTCTTATCAGTGTGACCATTGATCGAGCAGTTGCGTTTACCAATACTTCCTGAGGCTTTTGTGTCAAGAAAATAGGGGCGATTGACCTCAAGAGGGTTATGAGCCCAAGCCCCAATTTTTCCTTTGCGTAACTGGCTGTGGTTGGGTTTTCCGCCATGAGAGCCGCTTCGGAGCCACCAACTGGAAAGGGCTTAGCTGTGAATGATGGGACTACATCAATAGCTGGGAACCCATTCTACTCAGAAAGGGCACGAGACTCTGGTTTTGATGACTTCTTCAACGACAACATCTACTTTGAATGTTGGACATTGAGGGGGAGGAGAAGATTGTGAATCGATTCCCTGAGATGTTCGAACCGACCACACCTTCAAACAATGGGGGCTCAAGTGATAGCTGGTCAATGTTTGCACAGTGACATCTTCGATTGAAAGCAGCTGGACTCCAAAATCAATTGATGTTGAGGAGGGCTGGTGGATCGGAGGTGGGGAAGAGGAGGGGGCGCCTAATAGTCAGGATGGTGGCTCACGCCCGACAGCCTCACATGAATCAAGTGCCACAAGAATGGCAAGTCCAGCTGCACTGAGAACCCTGCATGTCAACTTGGCGCACTACGTCGAGGACGGGGTGGCGGTGCTGGATTGAACGACTGCTGGACAATCTCTTTGGCTTGGCAATGTGACGGAAGCCATCAAGATGAAGGCCATGACTGAAGAGCAGTTGACAGAAGCACGGGCAAATGGTGCTGAAGAACTTCAAAAGAAGCTGGAGCAGGAGTTCCTGGTGACGAAGACGATCGGCAATGCTGAAGTTTGGGCTGATCTGGAGGCGTGGAGTGACTCAATACGCCAAGAATATGATCAATTGGTCAACAAGAAACAGGCCGTCAGGCAGATCACAAAAAGCCCAGTTGCAACAAATGGCAAGTGAGATGAAGCTGCCGACCGAGATACTTCCTGGAAAGATGGTCCACACACGGAAGTCAGGCAGCGGTGCCTACAGAAGTGACAACAACGAGCACTACGCTGGTGGAGTTGATGGACAACAAGTTCGGGCAATGGTGCGAATTGGTGCTCTGAAGCAGTGGCAGATTGGACGCACAGACGTAAGAACTGCCTTCTTGAATGCACCAAGGCGCGACAACAAACGCCTCATTGCGATGGAGATTCCATCGGTGCTCCGAAAACTTCAGCTGGCAGGGCATCAAGATCTATGGCTGGTGGACAAAGCTTTGTATGGGCTCACCACATCACCCCGTGATTGGGGACTGCATCGAGATGAAGTTTTACCGACCATCAGCTGGCATCGCCGACGAGAAGGCCGAGATGTGCTGGGATTCCTCAAGAAGACCCCGGACGAGAACATCTGGAGGATTGAAGAGGTCGACAAGATCTTGGGGGTGGTTTACTGGACAGGCCTGATGTCAGAGTACGTCGATGATCTTCTCTTTGCAAGTGGAGCTCTGGATGCTTTGACAACAGCGGTGGAAAAAGTTTGGGCCATCTCCGATTTGGAGAAGGCGGGGAAGGGCAAAATTGTTAAGTACTGCGGCTTTGAGATCGGGGCGGCCTCCAACAACGATGGCTATGTGATCAGGCAAAAGAAGTATGAGCAAGAGATGGTGAAGCGCTTTGGAATCACCCAGGCGACGGGCTTTCCACATGTCCATCTTGCAGAAGATGATGAAGTTCCAAGTGGAGAGATCAAAGAGTCTGATGTGAAGCTGGCGCAATCAATGGCAGGTGCTCTACTTTGGCTGACTACGAGAACAAGACCTGACATAGCCATGACGGTCTCCTCAGCCTGCAGACTTGCAACAAAGAACCCATGCAAGTCCGCGGAAATCTCCAAGGCGGTGATGCAGTATGTGCTATGAGTTCAAGGTGGTCTACATTACCCTCGGAATGTCCCAAAAGAAACGTGGGGCAAAAGGGGACAGCTGCACGTTGAGCGGCATGATCGTCTGCTGGAAGTTTTTGCAGACATTGCCTATGGCACTGGCAGCCGTCATCGTAGTCTTCAAGGCCTGGTGGTGTACTTCGCTGGAGCTCCAATTAGTTGGGTGTCGTCGCAGCAGCCTTTTGTGACGTACAGCACGGCTGAAGCAGAGCTTGTGAGTTACTGCGAAGCTCTATGTGCAGGTCGCGCAACTGAAGCTTTGATCTGCTCGATGCTCAAGGAGCCGGTGGGCCAGAATTCCTTGGAGCGCGTCATCTATGGTGACAACATGGCCGCGATCTCTATGGCACATGGGACGGGAAACGCCACTTGGAGGACGAGGCACTTGAGAGTGAGATCATCATTCCTCAAAGAGGCCCTGGATGTTGTGGCTCCGGATGGTGCTTGGAAACTACTACACCTCCGTGGCAGAGAATTGGTGGCGGACGGGCTCACCAAACCATTGGCCGGCCAGGCGTTCTTCAAGTTTGTGGATGACTTGGGCTTTGCTGGATCGAGAGCTGATGGATCCAAAAAGGAGCCCACTGATCATGCGGCAGGTGGCGGAGGAAACAATGCAGCGATTAGACCGATGGGTCTTGGAAGCGTGCTTCTATCAACAGCTGAAAGTGCCCCAGAGGTGAACGACGCTGGCGAAGACTTCTCTTTGATTTGGACGACTGGACTTCTTTTGCTGGCTATGGGGGCAGTCTATGCAGGGCAACTTTTTCAGAGTGCTACGAAGTGTTGCTTGAAAAGACTGCGAGGGTCCAAGGAGTCTGGCCATAGACCGAGCCTGGGGAGGATGTCAGTGGAATCGTCTGAAGATGAAGGCACTCTGATGGTGTCTGAAGCACAGGAATCAAAGATGGAGGTGAAGAAAAGGGGAAGTTGTGGAGCATCAAAGGCGAACAAGATTGGTGGTAGCAGGGCAGCTGGATCGATGTCGCGAAGTCGAGATCAGGGTCTGGGAGCCGCTGGTTCATCATCAAATCCTTTGACTTCATTGACCCCTGAGCAGGGTCCTGTGGCTTCAATGACCCCAGGGCAGGGCCCTGCTACTTCACAATCCCGCTCTACGTCCATGTCTTTAACGAGACGATCGGGCACCGCAAAGGCACCGGCTTCTTCGGCGCTTGGTGAGGCGTCTTCGGCGCTGGGTGGTGCTTCTGCGGCGCTGAGCGGAGATTCTTCAGCGGCAGCAGCGGCGGCTGAGCGGCCAGATAGCGAAATCCACAATCCGTGGAATTTGTTTCAAAGGCGGCACCGACGAAAGGGTTGGTTCAATGCCATGATGGCGGCGAAATATCATGAAAGCCGCTCAAAGGGTACAAAGCCTTGAGCCTGCCATTTCACGCGTAGCTTTTGATTTGCCTACAAGGCAAAGGGGGAGTCCCAAAGGGATTCCAAGAGTAGTATCTGTTCTTATCAGTGTGACCATTGATCGAGCAGTTGCGTTTACCAATACTTCCTGAGGCTTTTGTGTCAAGAAAATAGGGGCGATTGACCTCAAAAGGTTGTAAATTATGTTTATTACCATTGAAGTCAGCTCAAATGTGACTATGTTATTGAAAATCATTGCGCCGGACGTTCACAAACACGGCGCAGTTAGTGGCCATAGGGCGGCCATGGCACAACTCATCAATGCAGGGAAGACTCCATATGTCGTCCAAACAGTCTAAATGTCATTTGTCGCTACAAAGAATGCTCTTCAACAGAACTATGCCACTCTTACGTCAAATGGGGGTAGCAAAAGCATATGCACTGCTACAAATAGGCTACGCAGTTTTTTTCATCCTGCCTTGCGTCGATTTCTGAGCTGAGTTTCCCACATATTGCAGAAAATTTTGAGTGCGGCAAAGTCCCAAAATCTCCTGCAAATTCGCCAGAACGGAGCTGTTCTTTTGCTCTAATGGGATATAAGTTTACCTTCAGCTATCATAGCTTTCATTTGAGCAGTCAGTGGGACAGATTGCAGTTGGGTGAGTTGAAATCCTGGCTTGCTCAGTCTGGTGGGGCAAACAGAGTCCGCAAGCTTGCCATGAGAGCACGCAATAACAGAATCAGGTTTGTCGCCGGGAAATTCATTGTATTCCCGAAGGCAAAACGAAGCCTTTGCAGCTCATCCAGTCCTTGTGCTCACTTTGCGCGGCGTTCACCTGGTGCGAATTTCCAGCAAGAGATTCCAACAGGACATTACTTAATTCCGTACATCCACATATTATGCAACAGGTTTTGTAATGGTTTTAGCCTTCCTAATATGGGACCCAAATATCGGATCAAATATCTCTGTCAAGACAGTTTAAACCCTTCCATTCTGCGTGACTTATATACATGTCAACCTAGCTTGACCTATCAAACTAGCAGCTCAAGAATCAAAACAAGAAAGAATTAATCCTCAACTCTGGCGGTACTGGGTGGTCCTCCTATGCCCGAATGGGCCTGAACCCGACTTGGCCAATCAACTTGCCACGACTGTCTTCAAATAGCAAATTGTTCACTTCTCCAATTTAATCCTTCAAGTAAGGGATGATAAGAGTATGCTTTCAGACAACACTGGGGATGCGTGTCACAAGTAGGCTGTCCCATATCCATCAAGCCGCTAAATTGTGAGTTGTTTGACGTTAAGCTCTTGGATACATAGGGCCTTCCCCTCATGCAGGCTTGCCTCATCTGCAGGTCTCTGATGTGTGCTGTGCCATCGGAAAACATCGAAACCCGGGAAGTCTTTCAAAATAAACGGAAACATCATTGAAGCCATCGCTTTCAATGATTATGCGGGGGAACCAAACTTGATAGCATCCTCCACATCCAACCACAATTCTTCCATCGCTTCCTCATCCGCGGCCCACCTGGATTTCCGAATTTCGCTGTGACAATGTGGGCGATGCGGCCACAGAAGATGGCGGCAGTGTGAGTGTTCCTGCCACCATTGGTGGCAGAGCGTCGTCCGCAGGGTCGGGCAAAGCGGCCGCAGCGTCGCCGCCGGCCCCTGAAGGACAAGATGGGATGAAGACTCAACCACACATTCTAAACAAGGACACCATCACCTCATCACCTGTCATGATGTCAGCTGCTCACATGAGTTTGAACCAGAATAGTTCCTTGTTCCAACAGCCACATGTCGCATTTCTGTGGAAGAGATCATCACACCAGATTAATCTGGGACCCAGCACCTGTTCCCCACATTACATTTTCCAATAGGAATTCTTCATGTTTTTTTCCATATGTATATATATAATATATATTCATATGAGATTTCTATTTTCATGGGGGTTTTACCGCTCTGCGCCTGCATCCTCTTCATCTTCATCTCCCGAGGCCATCCCAACATTCTCCCAGCTTTCCCCTACCAGGAAGAAGGCGTTCCGCAGCAAATGCTTGGGTTTACACAACGAACCCCCGCAGTGGAGAGGTCACAGTGCGATAAAAACAGTTTGAATAGTCTTGAATACTGCTTGCGGCCCTTGCACCACCCCCCTGCCAGCACCTGTTTGGTCGGTAGTCACAGAGGCCTCCGACACGGAATCATCCGTTTCAGTTGGCTCAATCTGCTCCTGGAGGCTCTAGGAAGGGGAGTTCATACCAGGTCCCGGTAGGAGTAGAAACTGCACTTTCTGAGCTGTGAAGTTGGACACTGCTTCTGTGAACAGGGCCTAGGCATGCCTAACAACAAACCAGACCAAGTGCTGAGAGAACGGGCAAAATATCAAGCTGAAATGCAAGGTGGAACACACAAATTGCACATGGTTCTACCCACATCAAATGCCCAGCCAAGCGGCAGGATCCATAACTAAAACAAGGTGATCCGCAGCTGTTCAGTGTCAGAAACGGGCTGGATAGTCTATGTACACAATGGGCAGGTGATCACTTCGAGCAAAAAGCGGCAAATCAGGGCGTGCAAGAATGTTGTGGACGAAAGCAAAGAAACGGCGTGAATCCCAAAAGTAAGGAGCTCCAAATCCATTAGATTCCTCAAAGTAAAATTGTCGTTACCGGAAGGTGGCTGACTGGGATGTCCAATCAAACTAACTCTTGATGCAAGAATGACAATGTTCCCGCACCAACACCAACTGAAGTGACCTGACTAGTGGAGATGTTGCTGTCATTGCTTGCGTAGTACATCAGAATGAGCATTGGAGTCAGAACTGTAGGTCCGTAGTCCTATGACCTATGTAGGAATTATGTGGAAATCCTATCGATTCAATCTCCAAGATTCTCCAAGCTACAATCCAATGGCAATTTGACCCAGCAAACTTTCAAAAGTTTGGAGAGCAAATGGTCCCCCTGCTGGACTCCCAGGATGGTGGCACATCATCTGCCTCCTGGCGAGCTGAGCCACATCAATTGAAACCCTGACGAACTGAGAAACAAAAACATGGAAGGCAGTGGCAAAAACTGATAAAAATATTTGAAAATATCTTTATTTTAAACAAAAAATCGCAGCTTGACCACATTCAGAACAACTTCACTTTGTCCCACACCCGCCCCTGGCCTTGCTCTCAGAAAGGTCACCTTGACTCGGTTTCCAGTCCTCATCCACCAGGGCCACTTCCGTCACATTGGGCCTGGGCTGAGGCTAAGACTGCTGGAAGGAAGCACAAACTCAAAATCGACAACGTAACACCCTGAAATAATACCGAAAGCGTTTGTACTTTCACTCCCGGAGGGTCTTTTATCAGTAGTGAGCACTGGGAGTTCAAAAGGATTGTGGCAGTCCATGTCAATCTGGTCACTTCGCGCTTGGAACGAGGAGAATAATACAACAAACCTACTGTTGCATTCCTCCATCACGGAAAATTGTTTCCTGCCAAGCACAAGGCGGTAAGTATCGTATCACAGCATCTCAACCGCTGAGTCGCAAACATCATGTCTCTGTTCAACTTCACGTTGAAGCTTACCCTTGGAACGTTCCACCAAAATGGGTAACGTGTGCGGAAAGATGCAAGGTTGAGAAGTGCTTCTAAATGTCAATGGGCAGCTGTAGTTGACGGTTTGACATGCAAGATGTTGAAAGAAAAAACAAACAGAACAAAAAACTTGTCTGTCACTGCCATCAGGCTCATGCCCTGTCCCCCTGGCTGTTTAACCCGATCCCCGCAACCGTTCTCTTCATGGTGCCGGGTCGAAACCTGTGAGGATGTGTCCCTAGAGTGATCAGCCTGTTGTCTTTGCAGCCAAGGCACCATTGACCCGTCTGCAAACCGGCGGCAAACTCCTCATGCTACACATATGGCAAGATCCGATTCAGCCACAGTGATCACGAAGTTTCATCTCTGAACTATTTTCGTGGTGCCTTGCCTACTGTGATTCAGTGTTTCCTATTTTCGTTCCATGCTTTGTCATGTCATAACTTCACGTTTCAAACGACAGAAAAAGCAAATGTGTTCATTCTGAAGCAACATTTTCAGAAAACGCGCTACTGCGACTACAAGTAATGGCAGCAAACGAAACATCATCAGCAAAAGCCACCGCGACACCTTGTTGACATAGACGTCCCGACCGAAGTATTCCTTCGCTTCCGGACAGTCAATGAAGCCGAAGCCCTGACAGCCGGGTGGAGACCGACTGTTGATGGGTTGTCATGGGTTGTCATGGGTTGTCATGTGGTGTCATGGAGTGTCATGGGGCTGTTTGGATTATAAAAATGCTCGGAGAAGTAGTCCACTTGGATGGGAGCCATGACTCTGATGTGCCGTGGGCATCCATGAACGCCTTGTCAGCCTCTGCGGCCTTGAAGGTGCCTGCGGGAGATGAAGCGAATGGCAAAGATTGGCAGCTGGTCACAGCTCCACTAGATCCGTTGTCAGGATTCTATCAACATGAACCAGCCGAGGACTGGTGTGCGCCTACGACCCACGCACATTAGGACAACACCAAGGCTTGCAAAACCAGGAATGCATTCGGAAAACGCTTGTGTCTGGCAAATGCTTGCCCGATGTGACCAACCGGCCAAACAAAGTATCCAGCATGATTTGTCAGCCTTTCAGAGCCCTGGCCGCCAAACAAACATCCCATACAGCCACCGGCCACCAGCCTTTCAGGGCCATGCCGTTCATTGCATGAATCCTGAGCAGCCTTGGCAGATCTTGGCAGCTTACATCGAACATGGATGGGGTGGTGCAGGCCGATTCATCCATTTCACTTTGGTCGAAGGAATCTCCCGCAAGATATGGGAGATGGGCCTGGAATGGTCAAGTCAAATGGGTTCTTCTTTGAAAACTATCAACTAGTTTTATCTAGTTTTCAATGTTGTGACCTCCTCTTCAGCAAAGCCAATCCCAGAGACATCAAATCACGGAACGTCAGCATCCACAGCACTTGAGATGCCCAGCTCATAGGACGCCTGCGGCTGACCCCAGTTGGACCTCAGCCACCAAATGAGAATGCCAAGACAAATGGGAACTTTTCCTCCAAGAGGAAAGTAAATATCGATGTCGAAGACAGACCGAAGGACATTGCTTTCTATTGCATCTTGTATCATCTTGTAACAAATTCTCCCCAGCAACAAACAGTTGTAGTCATTTGGCACCTTCAACAGAAACCATGTTCCAACTTTACGAGTTCTCACAAACAGTCCCCGCATGGCCGCGGCTACGCTCCCCAAATTCTCTGGGGCGAAGTGCCAATGGATGAAGAACACCAAGGTGTCTCCCACCTCAAGCCACCACTTGCAATAGAACTTCTTTTCAAAACAATGGGACTAAATAAAAAGTCACATCGTTCATCCATTCTCCATGCATTTTGCAGGGGAGAGAAAAGATCTAAAGAGGCCAGAGAGCACCATCCCTTGGGAGCTTTCAGCAAGATGAAGCCCTTGTTTCTCATCCTCCCCTCGACACCAGCTTGAGCTTACTATTGGCATCCGCACCCCCACGTTGGCCGTCTCCAAAACGGAACCATAGGCGTAGACTTCTTGGCCTCAGCCCATCTGATACAGATGTCAGATTGGTCAGATCCCGCAGTTCCCAGTGAAATTACCCACAGAGGCTGACCCTGTTCCCATCCTGGCTGACTGGGTCCCTGAGCCACACATGGCGTAAGCTTCAGCGCAAGCTATGACGCCGGCCTGGCATCAAAAGTTCGTGCCATAGTGGCAAAGCCGCTGTTGGGCTTCGCTGATGGTGTTGATCAAATTTTGCTGCTCATATTGATGCTGCTAATGCTGATTCTGATGTTGTCCCACGTCAAGACAAATCAAAGTCTCAACACCGTTGTCTCTTTGTTATTTCTGATCTAAAAGAGTGAAAGCCACCAGCCACTGCCTTCTTCTCCGCATTGTAGGTCCGCAAGCGTCCAACGAAGCAAGGCCTAGTGAGTGGGCACTACGAGACTCCAGCCACTCCATGTCTCCAGGTTGGAGGGGGTGTTCCACAAACTCGTCTCAGATTCCAAAAATACAACTGGGAATACCTTGGGAGTAGAGAAACTCACAAGGTTTGGGCGGAAATTTGGGAAAAACAAACAACGGTGACAACGGTGACTTGGTGAATCTCCCCGTTCTGGCGTCCATGCTTGGCTCCCAGCTCTCCCCACGCTATCTTGGTGGCCACCTAGCAGAGTCATGTCTCGAAGACTGAGTCGTGAGATGTCGTGAGTCACAGTTGTAGATAATAAATCATGATAAATGCCGTGGATTTTTCAATTGCGTCATTCCAGTGCATTTCTTTATGACTCATTTATGACACATTCTTCCTCAACTTCTGAGAGGGCCAAGGCGAGATATGTTGATCTTGCCCAATGGCACCAAGACAGAACAAACCAAGCCTTGCCCTTGAATTTGCCCTTGCCTGGAGCACGCTTGGTATGATGGATTCACTGCCAGGGGGAAATTGGAGCACTTTGCCTGTGCTTCATTTTGTGGACGTTTCAACTTTCAACATGCTACTACATATGCTCAGACTTCGAACTAGTCAAACACCTCTCAGTGCTTGAAAAGCAAAAAGAAGGAGTGACTAAGTGTTTCCTGCAAAAACACAGGGCGGATCTTGGGGGAAGGAGGGAGAGAGAGAGAGAGAGAGACAGAACGTGTCGCAATCCCGCCCTGGCTCTCATTCCAGTCCATGCCCTCCATCCCATCCCATCTCTCGGGCAAACAAACGTACCACGAGAGCCACTGGAGCGACTAGAGCTCCTCGCATGATCATGCACCCTGCCTCCTCCTTTTCCTTTGCCCTTTCCCTTTCCTTTGCCTTCGCCTTTACCATCTTTACCTTCTCCTTTGCCATCGGTTTTGCCCTCCTTTGTTTCAGCCTTGCCGTCCTGGGTCGGATCAAAGGCCAGAGAGGCGGAGCAAGGACCGAGCAACGAGCAGGCTCCACTACCCGGTGCTGGATATGGATTCCACAAACTTTCAAACCAGCCAACCGCTGCCAAATGAATTCAGATCCCTTCACTGCTTTAGCTTCACGTCTGCCATGTGGTCCTGAGGCTGCTCCTCACCTCCTGCCACCGGTGCGGGAGGATGTGAATGCCCAGCACAGCAACAACGCACCATTTCACTCTACTGGAAGCAATTATGCGTATAAGTCCGCTATTTGGTACTGTTGCAAGCATGTCCTTCTTGCTGTTTCGGCTTGTCTTTCCTCTCACCTGCGACTGCAATGTAAACAGTTGCAACACTGAACTAGCCACTAGCTGCGAAAATCCACCTGACTGTCACTTGACTGCCTCTTTTTTTTACACACACACAATGTAGAGAGAGATTTGTGGGACAGGAACCACCATGTCCAGACGTGAGGTTAATAGCATGTCGTTCCAGCGGATTCTATAGAATCAAGTTGAGGATGTCCAATCTACCTTCAACCCCTCTGCCAGGGCCTTTCGAACCTTTGTCCTTCGACTTGCCCTTTCCTTTCCCTTGGTCACAGTTCGTACCATGCAATGATCAGTATCAGTGATACAGTCCAGCTCCGCATCTAGAGGCTGATAGAACACTCAAACCCTAGCGGCCCTAGCTGAAGTCCACGGAGTCTTCTGTCTCGCTGGACAACTTGTTCAGCTGTCAATAGCCGTCGGCGCTGTGTGTCACTCCTAACACTCCTAAACTGACCAAGCTGCCATGTCTTTTGAATAGAAACGGCAACCGAGTCGGCAGAAACATCTTGGGTAAGTGATTGTCTGTCCAAGAAAATAAAAAGAAAATAGATCACATCTCTCAATGAGAACGTACTCTTTGCACTCTTCGTTGCAGAATCACTGCAAATGGCTGCCTTCGACCAAGACGGGGCACCAAATCTCGGGAAGCCATTTGAATCTCTCCAATCTAAGAGTTCACTAAGGGCCAAACCCTTCTTCTCACCCTGAAGGCCACAATTCGGCACAATGTATATAAATGGATTGACAAATCGAAATACTTAAATATGGTAGCTACTGAGCTGCTGCTGGTGCTGCTGCTGCTGCTGGTGGTGATCTTTAGCTGAAGGCTGAAGGGATTTCTTCCACTTTCTTCTGTCGAATGAAACGCTCAAATGTTCTGATGTTTTCAAAGTAAATTTGAATTCAAGAAATATGAAACGGAAAAATGTGTGCAAAGTACCACTGCTCCCGGCAATGGCCCTGTGGCAGCACCTTCTTGTTGTTCTTGTCACCTACGATCACAGGGGCCGGATAATGAAAGCATGTCCAAAAACTGGAGAAAATAAGAACAGACGGTGCATTTGTTCTATAAGGTACATTCCAAAACAATAATGTTCTTTCACATTCCTTTCACTCTAGATGTCTCGCTCCTCATCACAAAGTCATTCGATTCTGGCAATCTTCCAGGCCTGGCTCACTCCTGGCCGGCGCTCTTCGCCTAGGTGGCTGAACCCTGCGGAAGAGGTAGTCTTCCACAACAAATATGACTTCTAATGCATCGGAAATCAACGTGACAGAGCAACAGTAACAGAAGTAGCCGTGTACACAATGGTGAGGGTAGGCTTCAGCACCCGCTGCAATCCGGCATAAGTTTAACTGGTTAACTTTAGCCGCCTTTTACTAACCCAAGATCACCTTCAATTGCTGCAACAACACGCGCTTGATTTGGATTAAATCCGAGCTTTGCAACAGGTTCAATTTGATTCAATTTGCTTTTCCAAAATTACAAGTTTGGGTTGCCATTCCGGGACGCCCCACGGCTCTCTTTCTCTGTCCCGATCTCTTCGGGGAGCCGAAGTTTGCTCTCGTCGGCCCTGGCCAAGTGCGGTGGATCAAGCAGTGTCCCTGCCATGAGAAACGCTGCCCATAAACTAGCAAAGTATTTTTTTCATTGGACTTTTCACCTTTGCAAAGCGTCTTCGTGTAAACACAAGCCATGGCTAGGCGACGGAGGATGAGGTCTTCTCTAACCTTGGACTACAGTGCTACCGCCAGTTTGAAGACAGCTGAAACAAAAGCATTGGTGAAACCCACAAGAATTGTCATACCTCAAGTGAACGTATCTGGTTGAACACAGAAACACAAAGCACTATGCAATGAGACGTGTCCTTCTCAGGTGGCTTGGACAAGTGGTGGACAACTGGGAGGCAAGAACAACCATTCTCGACCCCAAACACTTATCCAAAACATAATCCTCCCAGAACATCATCCACTTGCAAAGGGCTCAAATGGGGACAATCCTAACATTATTTTTCTTGTCCTGGCCTGTTTCGTCTCCTAGTCTCCTAGTTTCCCATCTGAGGTTCTGACGCTCCGTACCCTGGTGCTGAAGAAGAGGTGGCTCCAGAGCCATATGGAGCTCCATAGCCCGGTGGCGCCCCATAACCCGGTGGCGGCGCGCCATAGCTGGGCGGCGGTGCACCATAGCTGGGCGGTGCCCCATAGGCCGCGCCATAGGCATCTGCCGGTGGGGCATAGCCCGCAGGGGGAGGGGCATAGCCATAGCTGGGCGGCGGGGCATAGCCTGGAGGTGGAGCTCCATAGGCGGCTGGGTAACCGCTGTAGGGATCGGATGGCGGATAGCCACTGGGCGGCGGATAGCCTGGAGGTGGCGCACCGTAGGCATAGGCATAGCCCTCTGGTGGGGGATAACTTGGGGGGTAGGCAGAAGCCCCTGGGTCTGCCATGGCGAAGTGGCAACGATACAAGCAAGTCAAACCAAGAATGTATCTTGGCCGTGCATTGTCTTGAGAAAAAAAAAACTCATTTCAAGACTCAAGTCAATGGTCACTCTGTCCGCTCAAAGTATCTGCAGTCCATGCCAAGTCTGCACTCGTACGTTTCTGCTGATGTTTTTCTGGGTTGGTCAGAACTGGCTAATCCTAAAAACTGCAGCCGGTCATCCAACTTGTATGTATGTTCTTTGTGATTATCATCCAAACACTTGAATTTGAACCTGGAAAAGGTATTTGCATTCTCCCCAACTTGGAATATGTTCAATATCAAAGGCTAAATGTGGCAATGTTCATGATCACCATGCAAAGATTGTCTGTGGAACCAGCCAGGGTCCCCACCCCATCGAGAAGTTGGGATCCCTCTCATCATGGTAAAACCAGCGCAAAACCCGTAGAGGGACGTGAGCGTCAAATTGGTGGATTTGGGGGGGGCCTGTCAATTTGTAGCCATGCGAAGCTTATTTACCACCGATCGTTATGGGCAAAATGCCGTGTTTCTGGGTGTCTGTGGCCTTCTGGAAATCAATGTCGGCATGCCCATGACCCATGACTGATAAATTGGCAATCCCGGGTTGGCTAATCTTCGTGGATGGTTACCCATTGACCTGCAAGTCCTCACTTGGGAGAACAATAGATTTATGAGGTGAAAGCCATTGGGCCCATTGGAAAATATCTCACTTCAGTTTTTTTGCCTCTTTTCGGTAGCTTGCACGGGAAGAAGGAACATGAAAAGCATCCCATGGAACATCGAAAATCCCGGCGCAAATGAGGTCTCTCCGCACGTCACACTCAAACTGACTTTTTGCTTTGAATCGATGTCAGTACAAGTAGCCACGAGGTTGTGGTCAACGGCGAGCCGTGCGGTCGTGATTGTAAGCTTCACGTCGAAAAATGAGATTTATTTACAGGGACATGTTGTGACTGTTGCTCCTCACACGAATCCGGTTGAAGTTAACTAAGTTAACTCTTTGGTATCCCTTTGCTGCTCTGTAGGCTATGCTTCATATCAAAAGAGACCTTCCCAGCAACGCCGCCAGCCTAATCGAGGCGATCAACCTCATCGCCACTAACCACGGTTAGTGTCTTCATGATTTGTGCTTTCGGAATGTCCCATCACAAGGCAAGGTAAAACTGGCAGTTTCATGTTTCAAGTTATTGCAGCTGTTTCAGGAAAGATAGGAAAGAGTTAGGACACAATTTTTTGACACACCAATGTCAAGTGGAATAATCTCAACACTGGAATCAAATGAGCTCGGGTGAAATCGATGAATGCTCAAACACAGGATGTTGAATCAATTTTGACCCTCCCGTAGCCTCGCCCTGGTCATCGTAGATGATGGTAACCACCTCGGATGCTTCAGGTGTCAGAGACCCGTTCATCGAAGACAAACAGCAAAAGTCTTGAGGTTTGAAAATGCAACGCAGAAGTAACAAGGTGACCGTAGGTGAAAGGTTTGCTAGACGAAGCATTTGTGAGAATTTTAAGTTGTCAAAGATCAAAGAACGAGCACACATTCATCTGACAGTCTGACAGTAAGAACGACGAGAACAAGAACAGCGACGACAAACACAAACACCTCGTGTAAACCTTGCATCCTTCCGAGTTCCCAAACCCTGTTTTCATCCAATGACTTTCGACCAGCCTGCTCATTTCGCTGGAGAACAAGTGGAGGCTTTCGATCATGACCCCATTACAGGTCTCAAACTGAATATCGATGGCGCAGTATGTACTCCACCAGTATCTGTCAAAGGCGGAGAGTGGTCGAATTCACTGCAGTTTCAAACGTGCAAAACGTATGACTAGCACACAGGCTGTTTGCTGTTGCAGACCCCAGGAGGGCAAATATATACAACAGTTTCCATCAAACACTAGGCACATACCCCTCTGCAACCGCGTCCGTTTTGGCAATAAAAAACATACCGTAGAGTAGAATCTGTTCTTCTCATTTGAATTTAGAATGATTCATGTTTTTTGATGGCAAAATGTTCCATTGTTGACGGCACTCTCCAGCCCTGCAGAAGCACCTCCAGGATGGCCGTAACCTGCAAGAGGAAATGAGCAAATTCTGTTGAACCCACAACATCACCAAACAAACCATCTTACTTTAGCAATCCCCAACGCTTGAAATACATGGGAGTCTCTTGCATGATGGCACAAATGGATAAAAATACGTAAGTGTTGCAGCTAGTTGCATCCATCAAACTCTTGCACTCCCGCAGTCCAAGAGATGGTTTTGATCTTCTGCTGCTCAAGCCCTCTTCCTTCTTTCCCACCCGCCTGAAGGGTGGAGTAGCCAGTTGGCAGTTCAGTATCGAAATCACTGGGTTTTGCAGAGCCCTGGACAGCTCAAATGGGATATGCAGCTGAATCATGCCACTTCCAGCAGGTCTCAAGTTCTGGGACCCCACCGTTATTTTGGGCCCTGCAGCATGCCGCGCCAAGCCTTGGTGATGGCCGAAGCTGCTTCCACGAAGCGTTCAAAGGTGATGTACCTCAATGTGGACGTGGAGGAGTGCAACCCAGAAGTGACCAACTCATTCTTGTAGCAGAACAAGGGATCTTTTTGGGGTTTGAACATGTTTCAACTACCTCCATAAGAATGTTGATCTGCAAAGCCTAGCCTTTGGACGGAACACTCTTTCAGTCCCCAGTCCTGAAATGGATTGCAAGCTCCCATTCTTGTTTGATTTGGAGGTTTGAACATCTAATCTAAGCTGATGAAACCCAAAGAGAGGACGCCCAAATTACTGTGTTCCTCCAGGATTCCTTCAAACCACTGATTCTGATGTTGTTTTCGATTCTCAAAAAAAATTGCCTAACAAAACACCATCAGACAGATATTACCTGAGACACCGCACCCATAGCAGCCTTGCCCAACATAGCGCCCCATTGAGTCCTCAACAGATCCGCTGCGAACCCACTTTTTGGGAGAACTGGCCTGTGAATAATTTGAACAAATCCACCAAATGTGAAACATGCTGAGTTTGGATCATGGGGTACTGCACCAACCTCTGAATTATCCCCAACCTACTACCAAACTTATACGGAACTTGTCTGCCTCTACCAACCCTCGCTTCCACAGTCCGGCTTGTTTCTGATGAAGAGCGGGTTACACGAGTTGAACCTTGGTGTTAAGCACTTCCCAACGTGAACCGCCGGTTTCTACACATCCATTAGACAACGTCATTGCAGGGCTCAGGCCATCCATATACACCACAAAAGTATTTGCTTAGACGTTTCGTGACAACAAATGTGACCGCTTTCTTCTGGGGAATCTGGGTTCGTATCACCTAAAGTGAATACTGGGAATACTGGGAATACTGGGAATACTGGGCATACTGGGCTGTTCTGATGACTCCAGGATGACTGCCCACACTGTAAACAAGATCTCTCCAACACAGGACCATGCATGACACGTGAGACTCTCACCCCACGCCATCTTCGGCCACATAGTAGCCACGATGAGCCTCCAATATCGGCAGTCGAATCATTCATCATCGATTAAGATTCAATAACAAATGGATTTGCTACTGGATCTGGTCATGCAATCAGAGTATCTTGTACGATCAAAATCTATCAAACCAAAACGTTTATATATTTTATTCGGAGCCTCTGTGATTCAAAAGAGAACCGCCTGCTGAAAACGGCAACTGAGATCTTCACAGAGAGCTCAATATGGCACCTGGTCAACGGTCACTTCCGCCGTCTCCATCTGACAAAAGAAACGCTGCTGCGAGTGCACATCCGACTGGCAGGCGCGTCGGAATAGTGCAACCTACCCCTTGATCCCAACGTCATTCACAAGACTAAAAACCCGAGCAAGGATCTATGAAAAGACTTCATTTCGAATTTTCCCCAATACTTGCCCTTTGACAACAAAGAAGGTGACAGTTGAAAAACTTCGGGTTTTGGACAAGAAGTGTCTGCAACACGAAAGCCGGCAATCCCATTGGGTGCCAAGAGATGATTCATAGTCACATTCAATAGGTGCACCCTGTTGCCATGAAAAAAAAAACTCTCAAGCGACAGGGCATCTCTCCCAGATAAAAGTAACTGAGGAAAATCCAAAGAGAGCAGGATTGCATCCCTGGAGGCCCTAGATACACGGCGTTTGTAAATCTCTAAAAGGTCCAATGTGTTTTTTCTTTGAGCCCGTGGGTACCTTGCTGGCTGTCCAAGATGAAGTATACAACGCATGTCCTGTGCTCCTTGGCGGTCGCTGGTGGATCGATATTTGATCCTAACAACATCTTTGTACTAATTGCAATTATATATTTGGATGCCAATAATACCTTTTATCATCTGGATCCTTCCCATGTAAGGCGGTCAGGCCAGTCAGTCCAGTGATGGCGATGAGGGCAGTGAGATTTTTGCACTGGGCGACCAGATGCAACAAGCTGAAAAGGTTTTTCCAAACAAAGAGGCCTCCCGAGGCCTCCCCTATCCACCAAGTCAAGGGCCCGGAATGGTTCTGCCACACCACATTCAATGTGATGGTGTCCTGTCGATGCCAGTGCCCTCATCAAAAAAGATGTTCAAAGAACAAATGAAAAAATGAGATGATTCAGAGATCAGAAGACTTTCTTCAAACCTAGAGATTATTCATAAGTTCTTAGAGTCTTCGAGGACTCTCGAAACACTCGTCTTCACTCATCTTCTTTGGAAGAGGTCTAGCAGCCATGCACATGGAGTTCAACATCAGCCCAGTGCTACTCCAAAGAAAACAATTAAAGTGACCAGTTGCTCATCGTTGCCATGTAAGATCACAAGATGTAGTCCTTTTGGTGTTTGGAGACCATAGCTTCCCAAGCCTGTTCTTGATTGTTTTTGATGAATCTATTCGACCATATTCGACCATATTCGACCACTCCCTTCACCTCGCAAGGCCGCCCTAGGATCTTCTCAGCTGTCCCTGTAGACCTCAACGGTGATGAATTGCTCAGTGGCTCGGTGAAATCAGCAACCGAATCCGAATCGGCAGCTTGCTGAGCCCCCAACGCTGTGGCATAAACGCTGACAGGTTTGGCAATACCCTGCATGGCCCAAACCTCAAGTCACACATCTCTCCACTCTTGTCAGGACAATGGGGTTGGAAGCTAGGCTAGGGCAAGTTTCATGGGAACCAAAATAGTGTTCCTGTTCAACAAAGTTTAGCACCTTCAACTAGCGAATCTGGCAATGGCCCATTTCGTTGGCCCTGCCATGTCAGTCTGGTTGCTGAATGGTGGAGCTTGTTCCTTATGAAATTCTCTCCTGAGAGCCATGATCGCTACACATCGCCCTTCCAGCGACTTAGAGTATTGCAAGCACCAAACCATGCTCATGGAAATGGAAGTACTCAGGACCACACATGGAAGTCAACATGATGAGAGTTCAGATAGTACCTCGCAAATATGGGCCAGCTGTCCTCATGCACACAACCAAGCCATCTACATGTTCAACATGTAACATGCGTACGCACATGTGCTTTGGCCAGAAGAAGCACTCGTAGGTAAGCTCTAACTACAGGCTGAAAATATCTCTTGACCAGCCTCAACCCGAGGTCAGCCCCAACTACTTTCATCTAACAGGGTGGATTTTGCCCGAGAACAGGATTCCTGGAAGGAGGGTTCAAAGTTGACCTTGGTTTTTGTGCTGTAAGGTACATCAGTTACATCAGTCTGAATCACGTTTACCTTTTCGACTGTGGGCGTTGGCAGTGTCCATCAGGATCCCAATCACTCTTGCTTTCTCCAAAACAGGGTGCGAGATGTCAGAAGAGATACCAGCCTTGGTGATGGTCACAAGATGGGTCACTGGCAGTCACTGGGATATCTATATACCATGTGCCACTGGCCTAACATGTACTATCCGCTACTATCCGGATAAGGATTCACCCATCGAGAAAGCTTTTGCATGTTGACCTCAACGATTTGCTCCAACTCATCGCATCTTGGGTTTACCATCTGTCTTACCATAAAACCAGTCGAAGGATTCTCTAGACACAGTCGATTGGCTGAAGATCCATGAAAAGATTCTCTACACACATTTTCTGCACCAACCACGAGGAGGTTCCAGACTGGGTTCTCCCGTCCCAATCGCGAAAGGTCTCGAGCTGCATTTTGGGCCTCGTCCAATGAAGCATCGGCTAGCAAGAGCCCACCTATAACAATTTCTTACATTACCTCATCCATAAGCAGCAACTCAACACAACCTGTGTGTGTGTGATTGTGCGTGTGCATGTTGATGATCAGCAGCCAGTTCATACTCAGATCTGAACAGCATGCATGCAAAGTCTCTTAAACTCCAACGGTCTTTCTGCTTGGAATGGCAAGTGTTCACATCACAACGCAAGCATATCCAGAACAGCAATAAAAATGAATTCGGGAGGCAAGCTTAGCCCTGCGCTGAGACATGAAGGAGGTAAAGTACCTCAATCGGAGTCAGTTTCAGCCACCTGAAACTTGTCATCCTTTACAACATTTTACGACTACAAATGACATCAAATTACCTTGTTAGAAAGACACATGTTGAATCCCTTAGGACCATATGTTCGTTGAGGTCCCGAGACAACATGCAATTTGGATTCCCAACTTGGATGACTGGGAACTATGGGAACTATGATACAATCTGTCTACTTTCAATCTGGAGATCATCCATTTTCACGTTCTGACCATTTCCATGACAAACATCTTATTGCAATAGTCACACATCATCCAGCATGTTGGACGACCTCGACATTGTGCCAAGAGAAAGCTTTGCATGTAAAGCACATATCAGCACACAGGCCCGGAACCAAGGACAACTTGGTTCCAGATGTATGACATGACATGACATGACATGAATGATACTTCACAATTTCTTACCAATCGTACATCCGATAGGGCGGATAAGGGATGATCCTGAGTTGCAGCCCAGACACCCAAAGTTCCCCAGAGTCTGAAGGCGCTGTCGCGCATCGTTATAGATGGGGTCAAAGCGCTTGTGGACCTCAGAATGTCTTGTGGACGCATCGAAAAAGCATTGAACAGATTTGAACAAATTTGAACAAGATCCAGATTGATTTGAAATGATCCAATAATTCAGCACTTCTAAACTGATCGACCTACACCACATCCCCGCCTCAATCTGCAAGAGAACGCCTTTCTCCTTAGCGATACCTCAGCAAAAGGTTTGTGGACTGAATGAAAAAGCCTTCAAATGGTATATAAGTCTATTGGAGTCTATCGTACATCCTAGGTTGTTCCAGCTGTTCCTGGAAATCTCCTGCCCACATGCTCTTTCAAAGTCCCCACCTGCACTTTATACTGGACATCCGGGCCCACTAGCTCCTTGTGCTGGGCCAGGGTCTTGACCATCGGCTTAGTCCTAAGGACCGAGGTGGCCGAGGCGGCCAAGGCGGAAGGGAGCAGTCAGCAGTTGCTCCAAGATGGCTCAGCAGCAAATTAGTATCTGTTTTCAACAGCAAATTTCAAGTCCAACATGTTCAAATTATCTGGGTCCCGGACACCAAGACATGGAGTCCACCTTGCAAGGCGGCCTTGCAGATTTCCTGGCCAGAAACGTGCTGAAACACTGTGTTGGTGGCTGCCCCTGCCGCGCTCTGTGTCCAACAAAACATTGACATGTTTCTCAAACAAACGCCCTGAGGTGGTTAAAAGCCGTTGTCCAGTGCCAAAGTGCTCCATCAAGCTTTGGCACAAACAAACGACCACATGTTTTTGCTCACATATTCTGAAAGAAAAGATGGTACAGCATGTGCCTATGTATTATGCATATGTATATGTGTACGTGCATGTGTATTTGTATGTACAATATATATATATGTATATGTATATGTATACAGCATGTTTCACTGGGATCGTATGCCGGCAGCATATAAATGGCTCTCAGTGAGACAGCTGTCACAAAGCATCTTGGTGATGCTATTACATTCAGTACAGATTGTATTAGATCGCTCCAGGATTTCAGTCTGGGTACTTTTTTCTACCTTGGTACTACTGACGGTTGCCATCGAATCGAGCACCTACATCACTGGGTGCCAGTTGCACACCAAGTTTCAAAGTGAGTGTCATCTGGCGTGAACCTGGTCATTGATAGCAGTTGAAGACCCATCGATGGAGCTCATGCACACGTCCCCAGGTCTAAAAGAAAGCAACTTCAAAAATTGTATACATACAACAGATTACAACACCACAATGAATCAATGCCTATGACTTTCATGGAGGACCTGTTGGACAGCAGTAGAATAAAGAATACACTGTTTTCATTTCTGGACAAGATGGGAAGGCCTGGAACTAGAATCTAGAATATAGCTTTAGCATACAAATTCCTAGTGGCAACATGTTTTTGCGTACTGTGTTATCAATGAACGATGGCAATGGTGGCGCTATTTTTGGTCCAAAGGTTTCCTGATTCTGCGGCCATGGGTCTCCAACACAAGGTGACTGTGTGGGGTCATGAAGTTCATGAAGTACCCTCTACAATCCTGGCAATCTGTAGTGGACTTTATCGTGCATAGAAACAACTTGAAACACATAAAGTCCACTACCTGGCAGATTGGATGATCTAAGACAAGTGAGACTCTGAGACTGCTACTGAACAGGATCGCTACAGTGGCATCTGGCAATGCAAGTGTTTGTGTTTATCATCAAATGCCAGCAATGCACAGGATCTGTTCCACTTTCCACTAATGTAAATCAGATACATCCGTCCATGTTTGCGACTACAATTGGCAAATCATCACTAGGCCCCGCGGTTGGGGCACCCGGCACAGTGCACACATCACCTGGTGTGAAAGCTTTGATAGCTTCCTCATATGCCTGCCAGGAGTGTTCTGCACTTTAGCCCATGTGTCATATCAATTAATGTATATATATATATATATATTGGAGTACTATATATATATATATTGGAGTACTATATATAATATATATATATATATATATGTTTTTATTTATACAATGAGTACTTTGTTGACAAAAGAACTGCAAGCCAAAGAGTATACAATATACAATATATGTATTTATATACCTAGAAACAGTACAATCAGTATATACCTAGAAACTCTTCCATCAATCATTTTGATGGCATTCATGAGTCCTTGTTAGGCAAAGAGGTAACCAAATGAGGAGTGTATCAATATCTGCTCACTTTCTGGTAGTATTTGGCGGAGACCGAATCCGGAATCCTTATCTTATGCACTGATGGAAGTCTAGGAAATCTCATCCTACATGTATTGCCACAAAGCTTCAGAATAACACAGGCGGTTTACCTTCATAAACTGCGCACCCCGTACTGTACCACCCCTGTATCCAATGAATCCAATACCAACTAACGTCATCTAACGTCCCAATCTGGTGAGCTGCACTGATTGCAACCAGCTGCGGAACCAGCACTGGAACATCAGTCAGTAAGACAGACATTGACATGAACAGGGCTTTTCCCTTGCTGCGTCCGGCCTTTGGGTTCTTTCCAGACTTTGGAAAGAATTCGAACCTGGACAGTTGCATGGTTCAGTTCCCGCATGAATTGCCCCAAAATAACATGTCCTTTCCTTTTCAGCTTTCGTTCCCCATCCCTTCGTCTCTGGATTTGTGGCCAGCCAGCCCTTCACGGCACACCAAGGCCAAGGCTCTTTGCTTCCAATGTTGGTGAAGGTGAGGTTGTCCCTGGCTGAATATCCGCAGTCACACTGCGACAGCTGTGCCAACTTAACACCTCTCAACATCATCACAACCCATCACAGCCCCCACCTAAAGTGGTCCCTGATCTTCGATTCCTTTTCTGCACTGGTGCCCACCAAGGCGATGCGGTCCCTTGGATGACGGTGAAATGGCAATTTTCGACCGCATTCGCAAAATTTGATGAGAATGAACCATCGACATCCATCGACTATGTATCCTTTGTCCACAAGGACGCTTCTGGGTTGAAATCCAATTTATCCTGAGTCATTTGTACTTGGTGCTTCTCGGTTTTTTTGACAATAGATGAACAGCATGATGTTTTTACCTTTGTATGTCCCAAGCACTGGAAAAACTCTAGCCATCTGAACTCGAAAGCAAGTCAGGTAAGCCGGTTGTTCAATCTGCGTTTAGTGGGTGAGTCAAGATTTTCTACCCCAAGAATTAAAATGGCCCAATATGTGGTCTCTCACGGGTTTCGGATTTTGACTATGAATTTGACCCATAACTGAATGAGTTGCTCGTCCAGGCTGTTTGATGGTTGAGGCCGTGCATTCTACCGAAATAATGCCAATACCCTGTGATACATCGCATTCACCAAAACTTGGACACCACACCCGATTTTGCCTCTGGCCCGCAGATCAAAAAAGGTCAAACCAACCTGATCCATCATTTGAATTCATTTGTGTTAAAAAACGCAGTCAAATGAATGCAATTTCAACATGTGTTCAATCAATAAAAACTGCTGTGGTGACAGTGCGGTACACCCATTTCTTCAATCTCAGTGCCGGACCACTCCCAAAGATTTGTCAGATTTTGCCTATGTAGCAGCGTACGATACACGGATTCGAAAAGTAAAAACACCCAAATAAGTCGCAACAAAAAAGTATCAATGCAATATACCAAATCTTTGAATTTTCAGATGTTGTAAAAATGTTGAACGAAAATTTATCTGGTGTCGCATCATTGACCATGTCGAACGTTTCATTGTTGTAATTAACGATGCATCATTTCAATCGTTGCCACAAAACGATATTGCGAGCACTAACTAACTGGATCCATGTGAAAAAAAACAGTTCGGTTCCATTTGACCATATTTTGTGCCAAATAACATGATTTGACCTGCGCAATTGGAAACAGATAATTGTATTATTTTTCATTTTACATAATTTTACCAATTCGTGTTGTCCACCCAATTTTCACACATTGACAGCACAGGATCAAGGATCCGGGCTTGGCCAGATGGTGTCAACCCAGTGGTGTATTCACCGGTGCCAAAAAGGATGGCGTTGGGACCCTGAACGAAATTGCAAGCAAATGTGCATTTCAAAAGTCATAAGCAACAATGTACGTAGTTCATGTTCCATTTGAGAATCATGACAATGATGTGTTTCATGTTTTTTCAATTTGATTTCATTTGCATTTGTGTGTGTGTGTCCCTCTCTGTTTGCATGTTTGTCCGTCCAAACAATAACCTGGTGCATAATTTCATCCAAAGTGTCCAAAAATTAAAAAAAAAAAAACACATCAAGGTTTCGTTGGTTGGTTCATCCCCGAGGACCTTGGTCGCGTTCAAGTAGGCCATCTTGCGCCACACACCGGACCCCAAAAAAGGCTAATTTCCGAGTGTTGGGTCACAATGTTGCGGTTAAAACAAAATAGTATGTTTCCATGAACCTTTGACAATATGTCCACAAAACCACTGTGTTTTGAAATTGATTTCAATGTAGCATTGTTTGAGATTGAACAAAATGTTGCACGTTTCTCTATCTTTCAAACTAGACAACAATAATGGTTTGGCCAATCACATGTGGTTTGACATGCATGAAGGTTTTAAAATGAAAAATGCACGTTCACATCTCTAGCTTCTGTTCCGCTTCAAGCATCCCTGTCTCTCCCTATCGAATTAAAAAGGGGGAATAACCACACGCAACAGCACACTAGTGGACATGGTGCAAACTGGTTCGAAGTCAGCCAATGATACACTCAAACGACGCGCAACATATATCACCACCCGGTAAACATACTTGAGAGGGAAGGTGAAAGATCGAAAGGTAGGCGTGGATTGGAACACGAGAACAAAGGAAAGGAACCAGTTTTGTGATGCCGCGACTTGACATGTGCACCTGTACCTGGGTGTCACACAACCCAACCAGGTAAAGGCGCATGACACACTCTCCAGAAAAGTTCCTTCAAAACACTTCGTCAATGCAGCATCTGTCTACGGCTGTCAGGTGTGTTGTAGAGCAGCTGGTGTACAACTACAGTATGAAGAGTCGGTCCCGGAGTCTACTGTTGCACGTGACTCGGTGCAATTTTTTTTGCCAAAGAAATGGTCGCTGCGAAGTCAGTCATATTGTTTCGGCACATGCGTCCAGAGTCGTATTCCTGCGTGGTGTGTTGCGGCCGTGCATTGCTGTTGTGACTCAGGATCCGATACAAGCTGACAATAAGCGGCATCGAGGTGAATATGTGCCTCGGCCGTGTTTTGTGGACGCCGGTACATGCACAGTCTGTATGTCTACATTCTACATTGGCACCATTGCATGCGCGCAGTGTTTTATCACACAAAGTTGTAACCAAACCAAAACAACCAAATTTACGCCATATCGCGACAGGTCATTACGGACTTACAAACCTAGAAACGTCAATGAGGCTATCGCCACGGTAAGAATAATCGTTTCATAAAAATATATTTATAATATATAAATATATGCGCATCACTGAACTCAAATTTCTCAATTAATCGGTCGAATCACCTTTTTGCAGCGCGCAGCTGAGACACGGGGAGTTTCACAAGTTTCTCGTGGAGAGAATGGAAATGATCTGACTTGGGTTTGAAATCGCTTTGTATACGCTTTCTTTGGTGTGTTTTTTCCTTTGAAGCACCGCACGTGTTCACTGTGCAGTTTCCTTTGCTTCAATTTTCACTACGCAAAGCTAGACATTAAGCATGCTAAAGTCTGCAGCAGCATAAACACATATTTTGGACGTGGTGCGAAACAGATCACAAGACTGTACACAAATCGAGTACCTGCGGGCTCAACTATGGTACAGTCCAATACGGATCAGTAATGATAACCCCCAAAACAACCAACCACGGTGAACAGACCCAAGAACGGGGTTGCCAACAGGTTGGTCCAACAGGTGGGGAGTTATACACTACACCAAAGTATTTCGAGAATCGACCAGCCGGAGCCAATAACTCCCCCGAAAACCGTTCGATTGACGAAAACAGTCAGCGGACTGCAGCCACGACTTTTTTGCATGCTAATGCCAAAATGCGATGGCCACTTTCGACCAGAGAAGACTCAACAGCGCCTGCCAATCCACGTCACAAAAATCATCATGTTTCAGCGGTATTGGGAGAGGCTGTTCGAATCGACTCAATGCATCTGCGATGATGTTGAGGTGTCCAGGGATGTGACTCAACTTGGGATAGACGTGGAAGCGACGCATGTACATGTAATATGGCGACTGCACTGTAGACATTGCAGGTGTCATGGACAGGCCTTGGCCGAGGCTGCGTCTTCTGTCCCTTGATGGCAGGTGATGGGACCTCGGCATTTTGGAAGGCGCATGACAAAGCAATGTGAATCAGCAAATTGGGCCAGCAATTCCCACGCCGCAATGTGCTTCTGCATATCCACACCGACCCACGGCCACAATGATTGAGCCTGCTGCAGGGTAATCTGAAACTGAAACCAGACCTGACTTCCATCTGGGAAGAAAGCAGCTCCTCCCAAACCTGGGAGGTTCATCGAGGCCATAGCATCTGCGGTTGCTGTGACTTCGACATGTGCAGGAGGGGCCATCGAAAGTGTGAATGGCGTCGACCCCAGCAAATGGGCCCATACTTGGAGTGCCTCATGCGACTCGGAATGCAGAGTCCTGGTGGGTGAAGACGGATCTTGTATGCCCACCCAGACTCTGCTGGACTTCAAGTACAACTTGTCAATGTCCTCCAAGTTGAGCACGTTGGTGTTGGCCACCCGTATGAGTTTCACACCTCTGCAGAGCGACTGGTGGGTGTGTGTCAAATCTTGGGTGAGACTGGGGCTTGGTGACAATTTTGACACCAGCAAATGAAAAGTCACATGGTCCCCCATACCTACCATAGTAGTTGGAATCTGATGTAACACCCGATACAGGGGAATCAGAAGTGGTCGCAAATAGTGCCGGGCCGAAGTGAGCCATAATAAACGACCAATCAATGATTGCAAGTCTTTGATAGACACCTTGGCTAGCTTGGCCACGCGATTGACCTGGTCAATGATCTTGGCCAATTTTTCCAGTGGAACCGAAATCGACCAAGCTGACTTCACAGGCAAGCGCTGCTTTGTGCCATGACATGGGGACGCCGAGGATGAGAAACAGGACAACCAGCAGAGATGCCCACAAGGGACATGAGACTTTGCCCAACCATGCCAGTAGGTCGTCAACATACTGCCACAGGACATGGCCATAGGCCAGCAAGGAATGACTTGTACGAACCATGAGCCCAGCCACTCTGCCCCAGTACCAACCGCTGGCGCGGGCTCCAAAGTTGAGCGTTATGCAGCGGTACAACTGGCCATTGGCGTGGAAGCATAACATGCCACCATCTTGCTGGTCAATCAAAATGCGCCTGTGTGCTTTGGAGACATCCAACGTAAGCTGGATCACCTGCTGTTGCGCCATTTCAGTGGGTGCACAAGAAAGGATATCCGAAATACGTGGCAGCATCATGTGGTTCGGGATGACCGTGTTGGAGGTGACATTGCTGATGGAACTGTCCACAACCAAGCGTGGTGAACGACCTTCCGCAATGACCACACCCAGCTTACCAACTGCTGTGCGTTCAAACTGCTGTTTGAGTTCGGCAAGGCCCCCAGGTACATGGAATGAATCCAGCATCCAACTCTTCCTGTGGTCCTGAGCACTGTTCCATGAATCAGTGCAATCCAAATAAAGGGGTGTTGGATCTGTCACAACGCCCTCGTGTGCTGGAGATGGAATGAGGTCCGTGTTCACACCCAAGGGGACCCCCTTCTCCAAACTGAGAAGAAAGTCAGCATCCGGATCGCCCAGAAACACTGCCAAGCGATGCCATAGATGAAGTCTAAAAGGTTGGCCAGGAGGAGTGTGAAGCAAGTGATCACCTGGGGGGCGCCCAAGACTTTCCAGAAGATCCTCCACATATGGTCCCTGCACCCAGATATCAGAGCAGCAGTGTTTTTAAGACAGTGCCTGGTGTCACCCAACCTCTTAAACCACCTTGACCTGAGCTTCACCAGTGGATCCGCAATGCACTTTGTCATATGAAAGGCCGTGCTTGGAAGACCACCACCATCTTCAACACGGTTCATGAGGACTGGCCACTGAAGGCGAGAAGGCAACAACTGCTGCCATTGCTCAAGAGGAACTTCACCAGAACCAGTCGTGACATATTGTGAAATGATAGTAGCCAGCGCCCGTGCCAATTCTGGTGGATATTCCGCCGTAATTCGACTCATAAACGTCCCGGAAGATGGGGACATGATCTTGCCACGGCAAAAATGCCTGGGCGATTAGACACAAACATCCATGCCTTCAGCCAGTCACGGTCAAACATACAGGCGCATGCTTGAGCAGCATATGGTGCGACTGCTTGGACCCAATGATACACGAGCGGATCATCCCAAGTCATGGAGGTTGCTGGATTCTCCAGAATCCCCAAACCTGAATGTTGGTCCACCGCTGACAACAAGATGGGAGAACGGCCATGGATGGCTGCACTCTCCTCAACAGCCAACTGCTGTTGAGGGGTGTTGTCTGGGAGGCCATTGATGATCATTGATGTGCTCTGGCGTGCGCACTGGAGCAGGGCCAGGTGCTTTCAAGGTGGCTCTGCTATGTTTGCTACAGTATGGTGCGGCTAAAGCTGCTCCAATCCGACCAGATGAAGCAAGGAACAAAACCGACTCAAAGACCTCATCATCGAGTAGGTCATGGCCATGTATCAAGTCAATTGGCTGGATACGATCGCCCGACAGATGCGTTAAGGCAGTAGTCAGTGGCACCTAAAAAAATATTAAGAAAAAATTTGGCTGACGCCATTGTCGAAAACTGTATTGCAATAGGATGCCTCTTGGGAAGCGATCTGGAGACTTCTACCACCTGGGGTGGATCCTCACCAAAATTAGCCAGGCCTTGCAACGCTTGTGAAGGCTCTGAATTGTCAGCCAGAAGCTGAACAGGTCAGTGTGGTGCAGCCTTGTGCTTGGCTGCAGTGTGTGAGCCTCCGCAAGGTTCCCCGTTGGACTTCGGGATGGGGCATTGATGAGCGAACCTGCAAGTGCGACCTGACTTGCACTTGTTCAAGTGGAACCTCATGCAAATACCTTGCCATCAGGAAGTTTTCGCAACCATGAGTTGTCCCACTTGCCCGCTCCGGTCGAGGTGTAGGTAGTGGCTTGGGTTGAGGAGCCAACGAGGTGTGAAACACCTGACGACAGAATGCCACTTCATTCAAGACGTCGTTTTATGACCATACTGTAGAAGAGCTCTGTGACCGCTGTCAAGCTGTCTGCATCCAAAATTTCTGATAACGATGGGGCACGCAAGTGCTGATCTCGAGGTTCGCCAGAGCCAGTTCCAGAAACTTGGCATGGAATCGTTTGAGCACAATCAAATGTGCTGGCTCAGCATAGCCAGTGCCACAGTGAGCAAATTCTGGAACTTGGCCACCACAACTTCCTCAGAGGCTTGGTGATTGACAATAGCCTCTCTGGTTGTTCGGACAGCACTGACTCAGACTCACCTTCTGCCAGCAGAGATCGCAAGAGCTGACGATCATTCCGAGGTCTGCGATGCTCCAAGAAGGTCTGCTCATCAGTTTCTGAGGTACGGCTCTTCCATGGGATCCAAGCAAAGGTGTTGGTTTCGATGGCTTCCTTTGGAAGGCACAAGAACAAAATGGATGGCATAGTGGAAGGTGTCAACAGTTCACCAGGGTAGTTCTGAGAGAACTCCGCCCGCTTGTCTTGACATCTGCAGATGAGAGCTTTGTTCTCGTAGCCACTGGTCGAACTGAGTCACCTGAAACTGAATCACGTCCAGACCACACACTTGGCAATGCATTCCTTCAACATACGTCTAATTGACGCCGACTGTGGAGAAAATGTCTGGAAGCTTTTCCCATCAGGTACCAAACTGAGGTGCTCCACAAACTCTTCCATCTTGGATTCATTATGGACCCGTGGGCAAGTAGTGCAATCGTTGCACCCAGCGTTGACTATATGCTCAATCTGAATAAACTTGAATGATTTCGAAACCTGCTCATCGTCCACTGTGACCACGCAGCATGGGTCAGAGGTGAGACAACATGCTGCAACATGGGCCACTGACGATGAAACGTTCAAGAGGAACAAGCAGTTAGTAGATTTTGCCTGAACAACTGGAACGTAGGTCTCATCCTGAGTCCCATCAGCTTGAGTCTCAAGGTCAGACCCTTGTCTGAGTCAACCAGATTCTCAGCATTGGGAAAGTTAAGTGCCGTCTCTTGCAAAGGGGCCGCATCTTCAGCCACAATCATCGGCTTGGCGCCACCTCGAAGAAGAGGAATCACCGGCCTGAAACCAGCTGCCACCCGTTGCATAATTTGGTACTGCAACTGGAAAGCCGGGTTTGTTGGACTGCATTAGGACGCGGCGAAGTATCAGCACACCCTGAGCCTGCGTCATTGGGACAGTAAACATGGGCTGATCCAAATTCGGGCCGCAAAGAGGAATGAGAAAGTCTGGCTTAATCTGCGGGAAAGATTCGGACGTCCGCTGCAAAGCACAACGCACTAAGTTCAGCCACTTCATGGACCAAGAGTCCTGGGAGGGCGGGCCCGTCCCCTTCGTCCAAGGGGGGGCTTAAGGGGGGGCTTA
>Ga0126342_10000531_pt1 | contig 42581 bp, 37 predicted proteins | sample Cyp1metagenome_FD_92528 | JGI IMG/M metagenome (GOLD analysis project Ga0126342, IMG submission 92528) | Coral microbial communities from Lord Howe Island, Old Settlement Bay, Australia - Cyphastrea 1 metagenome | ecosystem: Host-associated > Invertebrates > Cnidaria > Coral ...
CGGATGAGACTAAACCCTGACTATTAATTGAGGAGTTACCCTAAAATCGTGATAAGTTACTAGTAAAATCAGTTCTTCAGGCTAATAAACTGGGGTTTTATTAATCCTGGGCTTGACATCATCATGTTGGGAAACGGAATGATGCATCACTCAGCAACAAGGGGGAAAGAAGCAAACCCACGACGGCGAAAATCGCGAATCTTGGGTGCGAGTATCAGATGTCTTCCAAGATTTCTGAACATCATTAATTTTCACATCAGAATTTCCGACCATGCTGGAAACACCAAAAATCCATGCTCGAATTCACGCGGCACGGTGTGGACTGCGCGTTCCGCTGCTGCCTTGCCGGACCAATCGGGTCAACTCGACCCAATGGCGCCACTTCGGCGGGCCCCACGGCCAAGCAGAGTGAGCTGTGGGAAGTTTTGACGGCCCTGGCTGCAAAGGCGACGCAAAGATGCAGAAAAATGCAGAAAGATCGATCATCGGATGCAAAAATGATCGGAGATTGAAACAGGCAGACAGAGATATATATATATATATTTATGATGTATACATATATACACGTATTTATCTAGCTATCAAGCTAGCAAGCTATCTAGCTATCTAGCTATCGAACTATCTAGCTCTATCTAGATATCCAGCTATTTAATCAACCTATCAATCTATCAACCTATCAACCTATCAACCTATCAATCTTCCAATCTTTCAATCTTTCAATCTTTCAATCTTTCAATCTTTCTATCTTTCAATCTTCCAATCTTTCAATCTTTCAATCTTCCAATCTTCCAATCTTTCAATCTTTCAATCTTTCAATCTTTCAATCTTTCAATCTTTCAATCTTTCAATCTTTCAATCCTTCCATCCATCCATCCATCCATCCATCCACCTATCCGTCATACACACATCTTCCAGGACAACTGCTGAGACGAGGTGATGGACTTGTTGGGCCCTCCCTATGGGGTTGAAGATCGCGATTTTTTGTGACAGGAAATCCATACACACATGCATATGCATATCTATACGTATGTTATGTTATATTATATTATATTATATTATGTTATGTTATGTGATGTTATACTATGTCATGTTATGTTATATTATGTCATGTTATGTTATGTTATTTTACGTTATGTTATGTTATTTTACGTTATGTTATGTTATTTTACGTTCTGTTATGTTATATTATATTATATTATGTTATGTTATGTTGTGTTATATTATATTATATTATATTATGTTATGTTATGTTATATTATATTATGTTATGTTATGTTATATCGTGTTATGTTATATTATGTTATGTTATGTTATGTTGTGTTATATTATATTATATTATGTTATGTTATTTTATGGTATGTTATACTATATTATATCAAAATAATCCATCAATATTACTTGCCATGTAAGATACCTCATCAGAAAACGACAGGGCGACAGATCACTTTGGGATACTTTGGCGATGTCACAAATGTGAATGAACACAATGAGGAAATGAGAAATGATGGGTATATGTTGACTAAACCTTAGCCGCTAAAGTCCATAAACTAGTTTTCTCCCTTCGTGGCCCAATTGAACTTGTGACGTCTTAGTATTTCCCATTTCTTTTAGTGACTCAGTGCCCATTTCTTGGGGGAAGATTCAGCAACTTTGCATCCCTAATGTGGCCATCCCTGAGCGATCTGCGGTGCACAAGATGGAACAAGGAGGAACAAGACGGAACACGAGTCTTGTCGTGCCTGGCACGAAAAGGGCTTGCGTCAGCCAACTTGTTGCCTGGTTTCTCATCGTTCCAAAGATTTCTTGTTTGTCATTGTTTTTTTAAACTTAAGTCTTGAACTGGAAGATCATCCAAGTCTGTCTTATGTTTTTGGATATTGCTGCATGAAGCTTCAGGTGGGGATCGGGGTGGCTTGCGCAGCCCTTTCGCGCAGCCAGATGGTGTTCCAATGGGTCAGGCTTTGAAAATTCCTGGGTGCCCACCGATGACGTTCGCACGCGATTTCCTGCCCAAGTGGTTCGCCGGCCGACGCGACAGGTTTTAATTCGGATGGATTCAACAACAATTATTACGGGGGAAACGTGGGTTTTAATTCGGAATCCAGTCCTGCTATGTAGTTTGGAGGATGATTTTCTTCATTCACCTTCAACTATTTTGATGTTCACCAGGATAAATAGATGTTTTGACCCATAGCCAAGAAATGGAGTTTCCAGCTCAGCAGTTCCGAGACCATTCCAGCAGAAGTGGCCCCCAAGGTTTTCAGATTGGTTCATAAGCTCGATAGATAGATAGATGGATAGGATAGGATAGGATAGGATAGGATAGGATTGGATAGATTAGATTAGATGAGATGAGATGAGATGAGATTAGATTAGATAGATAGATAGATAGTTAGATAGATAGGATAGGATAGGATTAGATTAGATTGATTAGATTAGATTAGATTGGATTAGATTAGTTAGATAGATAGATAGATAGATAGATAGATAGACAGACATAATATCATAATAACATAACATATTCACCAAACAGATAAAACTGAGTGGCTCATTCCATATACAGATGGGTCATAACTATGGCTACTAACCAGAAAAAACGAGCCGTGGGATGATCCTCCGCACTACGAATTTTCAACCTGTCGTGAAGCACACGTCTTACCGGTAGCAGGCCATGGTCATTGTTCCATGGTCATTGTAGCTTGGTACTAAACCATAGATGTCCTTTTCCCATTGTTGGTTGATTAATAGAGGGGTTTGAAGAAACCCCTTTAACAACAGGTAAATGATGATAGGTGGTACACTATTGTACTAAACATTACTGAATCAGTCATGTCCCACTAGTAATGGCTACTATTCTCATGATACCTTAATTAGATGTGCTGAGTTTACCAAGCAGCAACATCCTGGAGTTGACCAGCTATTTCCTGGTCGTTAAAAAACCAATGATCCACGAAGATTTTAAGGGGATTTTCCCCGGGGAGTAACTCAAACTAATGATTCACGTTCTTTTTAGGTTCATGGCGGTTTCCCCTTCTCGCATCCTTCTGAATGACTGGGGGATGCAGTGTCATGTCGGCCGGCAGCCGCAGAGACACGGCACCGGATTCCGGATGGGAAGAACAGTTCGGAAGGGGAGGGCTGACTCAGTGATAATTACAATGGTAAATGCAAGAAATGTATCTGGTAAATAAAGAGTTTGACCCTGAAAATCACCAATCTTTAGTGGACACTACTATGAACCAACCCCTGGCAGGGTCTATGTAATCTGGAGGGAAAGTGCAAAAAAGCAATCACAACCCATGATAATTACCCTCTGGTAAACTAACATAACTATGGAAAATCACCATTTTTAATGGGAAAACTCACTATAAATGGCCATTTTCAATAGCTATTTTGACATAACCAGAGGGTAGCGACAACCCAAGTAACTTATCAACCCAGGCCATCGTTTTTCGTGGACCAAGGCCATCGTTTACCCAACCAGGGCCCTTTTGGGGGCCATGACATCAACAGGGTACTGGTTCAACGCCTCTATTGGGATGATTTCTTGAGCCTATTCCAAAGATCAAAGGTAGAAAAACCATGAAAAACCTATCCTAAATGTGCTAAAGAAATCTAGGATTTTCGTGTTTTACCGTAATTTTACCGTAATTTTCAGACACTTATATATTTATATTCAAGACCTGGATATACTTTCTGAAAATGGGGTACCCCAAAATCAGGTTTATCCGGTTTATCCTCATTTTTTCCTTCAACCATAAATGTGGTATATCCAATTTTCGTACACACCCATCTCAAGGGCGTCACTTCCCAGAATTGGTTTTAGGATGTTTTCGGGAAAAACTACAGGAACCCCCAATCAATTGGGAGTAAAAACGCTGCTTTCCTGTCGATGTTTTTCATGAAATCGATCCATTGACCGGTGTGCTCTTCTGGTCGATCGGAGCTGTGAGTGATGACTTCGAAGTCTTCCTGAGAAGTCCTACATCAGGCGGATATGATGTTCCTGGAATTGGACAATTGGACCAAGTTGGACCAAGATCTTGTGCCTATGACATGTTTTTCTGATATCCAATTATGTATACACACGCAAGGTGGTGCCTCCCAATTGTGTTTGTTGGTTTCTACACCCCAACAACTATGTCAAAATATCTGCACAAACCCTAGTGAAACAGTAGTTGACGAACAGGGGCATCACCTTGCATGTATATATTTGTTTTGCACATGATGCAGCTATGTCAGCTTCTGGGCACAACAGGGCACTGCACCGCAGGGTTGACCGACGATGGGCATCCAACTAGATGTGGAACACCCATGGTGCTCCTATCTCAATTTACCCTCTGGTAAACTAACATAATTATGGGAAATCACCATTTATAGTGAATTTTCCCATGAAAAATGGTGATTTTCCATAGTTATGTTAGTTTACCAGAGGGTAACTTATATCATATATCTCAATTTATCTATTCTTATGTTTCCTTAATATCCACCCTTGAGTCCCTTGTGACTGTTTTGGATTGACGGCTGAGTGTGGAAGAATTGCTGCATCGCAACTGACTGTACTTAGACCTTCAGTACAAAGTGGGGATCCCAAACGATAGCTAAGTTGGTGCCATTTTTGTCCAACTAAACTAGGCTTCATGATACTTACAAGATCTTACAAGTACGTATAGTTCATGGGGGTTACAAAGCTATAAACATGGGGGGCACCCACCGCATGGCCTAAACGGTACCTAAACCAAAAAACCTACCGGGTAGCTGCGCCAGCCTGCGCCATGGCCGTTCACCTTAGATCATCCCATGCAGGAAAGCCCAGCCCAGGGCTGAAGATGGGGATGGGTCAAAAGCTATGAAATGGGGTAGCTATAACCAGCTATGACTGGTTATAGATGGGGTTATAGCTGGTTATAGATGGGCTTATAGATGGGCTTATAGCTGTAGCATATTTGATGGACGTAGCCATAACCAGCTATGACTAGCCGGGTACCATCCGGGTACCATCCGGGTACCAGGCTTTGACTCATGTAGTAAAGCCAGATATCCCAAGTAGTTCGGTCAAAGACAGCAACTGAGCCATTGAAAATACTCCGTTTTCCCTTCTCATGAAATATTGAACATGGTTTCTCTACTGTGGCTTATCCATGGTTATCATAATCCCCAATCCACTAAAGTAGGGTGTATAAGTCCCTATATGAACTAATTAACCAGGTTATTTTGTAATGGCTGAACTGAACTAGCATTAGGAAGCTTTGGGCTACTATGTCGTGAAAGATGCCTTACGATTGGACCCCTGGCTATCAAATTGGGTTCCATAGTAAATTTCAGGGGATATGCCAAGTTCCCACTTTGCAGTTGGGTTTCTGGCTGCGTGTTTGTGTTGGAGAAGGGATCTGGTCTGTCTGGAAATTTTGGGAACGACTTGGAACAACCGAACAAATCCGCTGCTTAATCACCATTTTGCCACTTAAACCGCCCTTTATGGGTATACCCATGTTCAGACACGCATGATATTAATGTTGTTAAGGTGGCAGACTAAATTACAACCCAGATAATTACTCGGATTTACCATTAGGGTTCATTTAGTAACTATCACCTTTAGCCAGTGGTTACCATTAGTCACTAATGGGATACCATTACTAACAACCCATGGCAGAGGCTTCATTTCTGGGGTTTACCACTAGTGGATCGGGCATCCGACTCAGCTGGCAGTGGATCGGATGGGGAATCACCGCAAACGATCCGACGACCCGCAAAAACGATGTTCTGAAAGGCCAATTTCCATTTCGGCCACGCAGCCATGGCGAAATGTTGGATGTATGATGATGATGATGATGATATCTAAATGTGTCCTGTAAAAAACAGGTATACTTGGAAGCCAGACGACCTAAAAATCACAGCCATCCCACTCAGCACAGGCTTTTTCGCGACACAGGCCGATCTCAATATTTTTTGTCATGTTCTATTTGCAATCAAATAGGAGGTATCCCCAGAAACAAAGAGACATGATTATAAATGCATCATAAACTGCTGTAATGCTTTGTAAGTAGGGATATTTCATGGGCTGCTGCTGACATGGGAAGTCCGCGAAGTCGTCAGAGGCTTATGACTTGGTAAATCTCATGGGTTGTGTCATCCTCTTGCTCAGCAGAGAAATCAGAGAAGAAATCCCATAGCCCGTTTAGATAACTAGCTCCATCGACCCATTTGTGTACCCAACTAAATAACCAGAATCAGGTGTAGAAGTGATGGGACAGGGACAGGGATTCACAAACCAATATCATCTTTATTCAGGCTCGTGAATTATGATAAACATTCAGCAAACGATGGACGGCTACTTCGATGTTGCCAGACGTCAGGCAAAGTGGTTCAGGTCACAACCCCATGGTTCCTTACGTGGGATGCATTGGGATATACCCCACATTCACCACGAATGACGAATTCTGGCAACAGGAAAACTTGGGCCAACCCAGCCTGGTGAATTATGGTTCTTGTGTTTTTAAAATTGTGTTTATATTCGTTAAGTTGTTGTCAATTAATAATAGTTTCAAAATTGTTGCTACATATGATTCATATTAATACTAGTCCAGTTTTCATATTCTATTATCGTTATCGTTATCATTATGATTGCTATATGCTATTATTCTATATTTTTCTTATTAAAAAAGTTGGATTTCATGTATTCTGTCATAATTCATAACGGTTCATATTATTATGCCCATTGTGTTTGGAATTCCATACATGTTGGGATGACATGGGATGACATGGGATGACCATGGTTAGCCTCCAATAAACTAACACTGCTATTTTTTTTTCAATGGCCCACTGATAGTTGACCTACCTCTTTTAAATCTTGATTTTCCATAGCAAACTGTAAACTTAGTCGAGGGATTGTCGAGGGTATATATCGTTAGAGCCAACACTTTATGACAAAGAATAGGGATATAATTCGACAGCAGTTGTTTTTGTATCGTGTTTGTTTGCCAGAGGTGATCCAATTTTTTGGGCGTAACTGGACCATGCCAGGGGTGTTGCGGCACAGGTTATGGCAGCTCCTTTTGTGTGCCATCTTTGTGGTTGTCAATGCTGAAGCCTGGGGCAGTCACTTGGTTCCATTGCTTCCAGCGGATCGGATTCGGGGGTGAGCCGCACGCGAGCCGCAGGCTTTGCATCTTCCACACCCTGGGTAATTTATCATAATTTATAATGAAATTGAAGATGATGAAATCTATTATAGTTATCATAAACAGATGATTCATCTTATCATATCTTAATTGGATTGTCTCAAAATCTCTTGGTGAATCAAGTGAATTACATGTTCCATCAACAATTGCCTTTCCACTGGGGACCGGGCCGCCAGCCGCTCTTCCTCAAGAATGCGCCCGAATTTGATGGGCGTAAAACGACCCATTTCTGCATCCCCTGTTTGCTCAAATCTCTCCATCATGCGTGTTGCTTCAAAAACAGAGTGAGTCATGTTCTTTCTCCTAAAGTTTGAAGGGACTTAAGCACAGAATTGGTAGATGTGTCAAACTTTAGGATTCAGCTTTTGTCAAAAAAAAAACCTAAAGTTTGACACATCTACCAATTCTGTGTTTAAGTCCCTAGTCTCGACCCGCCCCTATGAACCCACTGTTGATGAATATCCCCGTTCTTGGTGTGGAAAAGACAGTTCATACTATTCCCACTATTTGAAGCTATTTATTCCCCATACCGTTTCTGTGGGTGAAATTCCGTGAAGCTATCCCCCATGGGTTCAAAGTTTCAGTTATGTTGGATCGCCATCTTTCCCAGTGGTTCTGGACCAGGCTGGACCAGGTGAAAATATCTCCGCTTTCTGAATGGATGGACAAGCAACGAGATGACACCATATCACAGCACCATATGTTGCAACATCATACCAACATCAACCCAAATTCACCAACTATTGCAAATATTTGCAAATAGGTTCGTTGAAAATTGTTTCCCGAAATCTAAGGAACACATCTCTGCGTCTTCATTCCCATCAGTGAGCGCTCCAAGAAGGCTCGTTGGGGATGAGGCGGAGAACACCCGCAAAACCCCAGGGTTTCGTTGTAAAAACAACGAACTTAGGGGAGACGTCAGAAATCATGAGAGTGAGGTCCATGGAGTCCATTGGTGCGAATTTTTTGGATAGCTTTGATTTTTTTCTTCTCAGTCTGAGAGACACCTAGTTTGAATCCATAGAAATGTTGGTCTGACGTCTGAGGATGTCTATAGCACATTAGTGCTATTGTTTTGCAATGTTTTGCACTCAAGTAGTGGTTGCTGGTTTTAAAGTTGTGTTTTCAACCTTGGCCTTGGACGTAACCCCACAGTTGTGGCTTGTCCATCAAAGAACGGAACTCCACTCAATATGGTTGCAGAAAATCTCTGAAGAACTTTGGTTGCCTATCCCCATTTCGATCCATTTAATATCATTTACTTAATCATTTATATACTATATAGATTATATAGACTCTATACATATACATGGACCCAGTATGACTCCAGTCATGACCATTGGAGGATTTGCTCCAAGCAGGTGATTTTTCATGATTTTTCCAGCTGAATTTACTAAGCAAAACTAAGTGACACAGTCTGGTAGCATCGACTTGGCCATGATAGCTCCAACAATGTGATGCCCCCCACTTACCCTCTGGTAAACGTTTACCAAACTATGGAAAATCACAATTCTTAATGGGTAAATCCACTATTTCTATGGCAATTATTAATAGCTATGTAAACGTTTACCAGAGGGTATATTTCTGGGTTGATTTTTACGCAGTGAACTTTATGGATCATGATCATGACATATCTTCCATAGCCCCAGCACGAAGCGATTCTGAACTTTCCACCAAATATCCAATTCTTCATGGTTAAACCTCAATTGTTCATGGTTACCCGGCCCGGTAAACATACAAAAAGCTATTGAAAATTGCCATAGAAATAGTTGATTTGCCCATTAAACATGGTGATTTTCCATAGTCATGTTAGTTTACCAGAGGGTAAATCCCAATTTTCCACCACAATTGTCCAACATGTTTCATGGTTCACAGCAAAAATCACCATTACGACCATGATACCATGATACGATACTTTTGGTGGTAAAATGCAAGTTCTGATGGTTGAACACATCATTTTGGATGGTGACCCTCTGTGAATTTAGCATAGCTGTGGAAAACCATCATCATATATACATATAATATACATATAATATACATATAATATACATATAATATACATATAATATACATACATACATACATACATACATACATACATACATACATAAATTACATACATAAATTACATACATACATACATACATACATATATATATATATATATATACAGGTAAATCATCTATAGACTATCGAACTAAATGGATGATTTTCCATAGCAAACTGTAACAAATTACCGGAGGGTAGTTCCATAAATCCTCATAAATCCATCATTTTTGGATGATGTCGCCATTGAATGCCATTTTTTCACGGTGAAATCCTCTATTTGGTGAGATTCCGCCAGGATGCTGCGCTGTCCATTGCAGCACTTAAGACCTGGGCGAAGGAGGAGCTGCAGCGAAGGGCAGGCGCGCGCGGCTCGCTGCGCTTCGCTGCGCCGGAGTTTTCATCCATGCTGAAGCTTCGGATTCACCATGAAAACATGATGAAACTTGGAGATTTTATCATGTTACCCTCTGGTTATGTCAAAATAGTAGATTTTCCTATTAAAAAAATGGTGGATCTTTCCATAGTTATGTAAACGTTTACCAGAGGGTAATTTGGGTTTGAAGTTCATGAAAATTTGATGGCGATCGAACAGGGACGCGTTTTTCCTCGCACAACTGGTGAGTTCGCATTCTGGGAGATATGTCCAATCCCAAAGCCGCTCCACTTTTCTGTAGCTTTTAAGGGCAAACGTGTATCACTGTATCATCTATTGGTACATTTGCAATACATTTCTATATGCATATAAATAAATAAATAATTAAATAAATAAATAAATAAATATAAATATAAATATATATATATATATTATATCGGTAAGACACACTCACATGTAGTACATATGCTTGGATATATGCAGAGAATTCTTTGCGCTTGGTGGTAAAATTTCGCAACCGCATCTCAGGGTACATCGTCGACATGCATTGTTGATGCTAACATCACCCTTTTGACTGGTTATATCCAGTAGTCATTTTGCTTGGTAAAAATCGGTGTTAAACTACTGGATATAACAAGTATCATTGATTTTACCATTGTAAGATCGGCATTTTGCTTGGTAAAATCACCAATGTTTAATTCCAACTTATTACTGCTTTGGACTTAACATCAAATTCATCTTATTGGCTTGCCATATTTCTTGGCATTTATCAGCCGCCGCTCAGGTGCTCGTGTTTTCTTCGTCAGCGTGGGCAGCACACGAGGGACCAGTGCCTGCAATCCACCACCTTATTGAGAATTGGATGGTGAATCATTGTTCCGATGACTATTTCATGGTATGGGTCAGAACGAATTCAAGAATTCAGGGGTTTTCAAACCATGATGAGCCGCAGAATCCCATGTTTTTTTTGTGTCTTTAATTTTAAGCTGGTTGGTGGTTTGGAACCATGGAATGGATTCTGACTTTCCATTCAGTAATGGAAAATCATCCCAACTGACTTTCACTCACTTCATCATTTTTCGGGGTAGGCATACCCCACCAACCAGATATTATATTATATTACCGTTTTTGATAGGTAAACCATCTATTTCTATGGGCCATCTATACCATGGCTAGGTATAGCCCAGCAAGCAGGACCCGGGTCCGTTCAAAACGCATCATCCCAGGACGCCTCTGGAAGCCTACACAGTGCATGTGCCTGGAGATTTAGAGGTGGGCTATAAACGCCTGCCCGTGAGAGCCGGGACACCCGGCGGCCACCGGGACACCCACCGGCCATGGCGAGCCATGGCGAAATGTCCTGGTTATGTTGATTTAAAGCCATGAAAAGCCATGGAAAATATGGGTGATGACCTAATGGTGGTGACTAATGGTGATCTAATGGGATTTACCCAACCTGGTTATTTTCCTAACAGTTCGCCATGGTTTTTCGATGGCCCTAATCGAAATAGATGGTTTACCGTTCTTAATAGCATGGTGGATCTTTCCATGGCTATGTAACAAATAACCAGATGGTAGTATTGTTTTACAACCATGGTGACTTGGACCCCATGACTTCAGAAACCAGCATATTCTGGTGATATGTGTAAATCCCCTACTGAAACATCGTCTTTGGGAGTGTTTGGTATCAGGGTCAGGGATTAGTGGCTATCTCATTTATAAGTGGGTGAACTAACATGCAATTTTTTACCCCACGGATCGTAACTGAGATACGTGCCTTATGCAACCGGATGATTTCATTTGGGTACCCACTGAGTAATTGGGATGCAGGAAAATTACCCAGAACTGACATGGAGCAGTTCTTTGACTTCGAATGCGAAAACATGAAACGACTTTGATCTACAGAGATTGTGGCTTGAAGTGGCTTGAAGTGGCTTGATTTGAAACATCGGATGGAACAAACATCGATCAACCACATTTCATCCTGATAGGATAATTACTACATTTGAGCAGGGGACTGGATGAATTCCACAACATTAAGCCCCCCAGATTCTCGCTGCATCTACGCACACACACCCACATACATTTGTATGTATGCATGTGTATACATGTAATGTTGGAATATACATATATATATTCTTTCTCTCTCTCTCTGTATATATATATGTATATATACATATATATATATATACACATACATACATACACCTATACATACATGTATACATATATACGTACGTAGCTACTGCTAAAATAAAACAACATATATTTATATGCATACTGTATATCATATACATCTATTTACACAGTCGAGCTGCTCAGCATACATCAAAAAACACCTCTGTTTTCTCCCCAGCGCTAGAGATTGCCGTTTTGCGTCACTGAGATCTTGAAGATTTGGCACTATTTCAGCGAAGACCGGTCATGTGATTGGGTCATGAAGGCAGCGGATCATCGAGCTGTGGGAGCTCTGTGGAAGCTGTTCTGAAGCTAGGGATCAAGACAAATTGGATCCATCGATTAACATCCATTGTTAACGAGCAATTTTTGGTCACCAAGAATTTATGGATGTTTAGCATCAAAAAACCCTTTACCAGCAATTTTCACCAAAGGTAAAGTTTTTTTTTAAACATTAACGTTCTCACTGTCACAGAAATCCATGTGGCTTAAAAGATGGCTTACAATATCCACAGGAATCGAAGGAACATGACCATGGTGACCAACCTGACCAACCTTTGCCAGAGGGACAGACCTCCAACTAGCGATGGCAGTTTGTTTTGCAGAATCCGTCACGACTTGGGTGTTTCCACTGCTTGGCCGATGCTCAATATTCCACCGGAATGAGGAAAATAGGGCCCAAAATCACATGATTTACCATCAATCTCCTCATTCTTTGGCGACAAAGTATCGTGAGGCAGATTCGGACACCTACGTCAACTTGCGACTCGGTGCTGTCGAAGCAGTGGAGACGGAGGGACCTGTAGAAAATCGGCAAGTTTGCAGGTGAATTAAGTTGGAAGACCATGGAAGATCCACCATTTGAGTTTTTTCCAAACTTGGAAAAGATGTTTTTTGCCAGTTCATAGTTCGACACTGGCAACTCTATGGCCCTGTTTCAAGTTCTGAAATCTTGTGAAACGAAGAAATAGCGAGAATTTCACAAGCCACTTGTGGACCACAAAAAAGCGAGGCTTGTGACCTTGCAGATAGGGTCACTTTCACTTGAGAGCCTGAGACATTGTGGATGGTACAAGGTGGTGCCCCCCTAGTTATAAATTGGTTTATAAACCCCATTAACTATAGATATATAACCTATAAACCATAGTTATTGGAGTTATAAACCAACTTAGCTATCTAGGGGGCACCACCTTGTAGGTTGGTTGCATCTCACGCATTGTCGATGGGTCAGTCGAAGTCACCAAAAGCGCGCCGCTTTCAGCGGCGCGCCGTGGCATAAGGCGAGCCGTCAGCGATCGTTTGCAGTGCTTCGACAGTGCTGAGGAACATTTCTTCGGTTGGGAAGCTGAGATTTAGCGGCTGCTCGGTCAGCTCGGTTGGCAGTGAATACCCTCTGGTAATTTAACATAGCTATTGAACATGGTCATTTATAGTGAGTTTTCCCATTAAAAATGGTGATTTTCCATAGTTACGTTAGTTTACCAGAGGGTAATATCTTAAACACCACTGGGGTATATCCACTATTTATCTAGGATCTATATGAATCTATATGGGTTTGTTTGAAAATCGGCTACCCCAAAATCCCATGGCTCCTCCATGAGAAGTGGCGAGTTGGGATGCACCGGCAAGGCATGTAGCTGCGTAGCGAAAATATCCCAATCACCCACCATTTATAGGGCACTCCCAAAATAGAAAGGAGACATAAGGAGACTGTATAAAGTACGAGGTAAAGAACATGTATTTTCCATCCTGGATCCTTCTGTCCTGTTCTATTTGTGGGTTCATAGATGAATAATGATGAATATTTTTGGGATGTCACCAGTTCTCAGTTGTGTCTAGTTGAGTTGCGGGTCTTTTCATCCAACATACACTCTTTTGTGCTGGTCCTGGCGATTAGTAATATCTCCGCTTGAGCTGTTTTGATCCTATTGATTTGGGTAACCCTAAAAGCATCATGGCCGGGAAAAAATAGCAATGCCGAGGTTCTACGGCGGAGAGTTTATAGCAATGTTATTGGATTCCACGGCCGAGGGTTTATAGCGATGTCATGGGTTCCACGGCCGAGGGTTTATAGCAATGTTCACTCACGATTTCTCACGATTTTTGAGCCGCTATGTGTACCTTTTAGGGCCTTACAAACCTTTTAGGGCCCAGCAGGGCCGTACTTTTTAGGGTCCTGCTCTCGATTACTCACGATTACTCACGACTACTCACAATTAAGAACTGCTAGGATCAGTATCTATATTATATTATCTATATTTACTATGATATTTTATTTATCATTATCATGTTTTGTTTCGACCACGTTACTATGTGACCCTATCTGTGATATATCGCAATGTTATTATTGTTGTCATTTATCTTTCACTGTTGGTCTAACTTGCCTTTGCCCCCCCCATCATAGTTTTAATACTGATGTCACTAAAGATGATTATGATAACTGATTGGGCACTTCAGTACTAATGATAACAAATTAGGGTTAATGACAACCTCAAATCATTGTAACCATCAATATTACTATTATTATTCTTTTTTACTGATCATCATCAAACCCAAATAATACTTATAACTAACAACTCATAACAATGATATTCACTCTTGTATATGAATAGTATGAGTAATGCTATACTCCCAAATGATGAAATTAATATGTTATTATTATTCAGATTAATCATACTAAATTGATATATGTTTATTGTACTATTATTTTTAAGACTATTAATGATATTAACCGCTTATTGTAAATTATCATTATTATCAGTGTTATCAATATTTAATATACATCAGTTTTGGTTAAGATTGAATATATCAAAATTATCATTATTATTACTATTAGATATATAGTTATAATAGTACAATAACAAATAACAAGTTGTAATTAGATATTAAATAATTGCAAACTATTGGTATTATATTATATCATTAGAATTACCATTACTTGTTGGTGGTTTGGAACATGCATTGTATATTTCCATATATTGGGAAAAATCATCCTAACTGACTTTCACATTTTTCAGAGGGGTTGAAACCACCAACCAGACATGATAAATTTAGCCTCTGGTAAACGTTTACATAACTATGGAAAATCATGGAAAATCACGATATTCAATGGGTAAATCAACTATAAATGGGTCATTTTCAATAGCAAACTGTTAGTTTACCAGGGGGTATATCATATATCATTCCATTATTCACACTTGTTAACCCATTTGGCACCATTCATAACCATTATTCATCACCATTTATAGTGGTTAACCCATTGTTAAACCATGAAATCAATGGCCATTTCAGGAACCTCAATTGGAGGTACCTACCATATATATAAGGCCTAAATTTCAGGGAATATCCCCACAAGATATTGCCTTATATGGTACAGTACCTCCATTTTAGGATCCTGGAATTCCCATTGATGAAATCATCACTAAACCACATACACCTCTGGTAAACTAACATAGCTATGGAAAATCACCATTTTTAATGGGAAAACTCACTATTTCTATGGCCATTTTCAATAGCTATTTTGACATAACCAGAGGGTAAGTTTACCATTTCCTGATATCATCTGGTTGGTGGTTTGGAACATGAATTCACCATTCATAACCATTAATCATCATTAAACCACATAAACCTCTGGTGATTTTCCACGTTTTTTTTTGGGGCGTCCACGAGGCGCTGTGCACGCCATCGTTCCACCGCGGCATCTCCGCGAGATGTCGCTTGGGCTGGGAGCCAGGATCAGCGGTCCGGATTGAGCCTCTGGTTTTTTTTTGGATTTCATTGGGATTTAAGGAAAACCATAGGAAAACCATAGGAAAATGGTGGTTTAATGGGATTTAATGGGATTTTAATGGGATTTTAATGGGATTTTAATGGGATTTTAATGGGATTTAATGGGATTTATATACTTGGGATTTAATGGGTTTCATGGGAATATCATGGATATAAGTTGGAAATGTTGTTGGATATGTTGTTGGTTTAATGGGGTTTAATGGGATTCAATAGGATATTTTGTATATATTATATAATAGATATACCCTCTGGTAGACTAACAGTTTGCGAACTGGGAAATGGCCATAGACATAGTTGATTTACATCGTTAAAATGGTGATTTTCCATAGTTATGCAAACGTTTACCAGAGGGTAAGGGTTTCCATAGTCATGAGGGTGATTACCAACAGCTGGATGGTTTACTTCATGGAAGATCCCAAAATAAAATGGATGACAACTGGGGGTACCTCCATTTTAGGAAACCACCATTGAAGGACATTTTAATGGGATTTTGATGAGATTTCTATGGGAAGATGTGAAACATGATTCCGATGGGATGAAATCTGAGATTTTATGGAAGGTTTTGGGGGGATCTGATGGGAATTTTCAGCAAGTCAACATGGTGAATTACCCTCTGGTTATGACTAACATAGCCATGGAAAATTACCATTTTTAATAGGTAAACCCAGGTAAACCATCTATAAATGGGCCATTTTCCATGGCTATGTTAAATAACCAGATGGTAATTCGATTTCATCACCACATATGATAGTCAATGGATTTGTTGAAGGGAAAATTGAAACCGGAACCCCCCATGTTCCTTAAAGCAATCCATTGAAGTAAGGACCATTTTTCTCCATATGTAAACGGTCAGTTTGAGGTCAAGCAAAGGACTCCGTTTTCCACGGCACCTTTCGAATCGTATGACTCACCCAGCTAGGCTGTTGCCTTGTTCACATCGCTCAGGTGGTCCGCGCTATATTTTGCCCATGGGGGATCAGGCAAGGTGATGATGATGATGATGATGATGATGATGATTGTTTTTCCGATGTTTTTCGTGCTTATTGTTGTTCATATCTTTGGAGGATCTTTGCATTTTCTTTGTCTTAGCTGGCTTGCTGTTTTTAAGTGGAAGTCCGCCTTGGGTCTATCTCAAAATGGGCAGGTTACATGGTGAGCCGCGGGCTGCTGCGCAAAATTCGGGCTTCGGCGCCTGCGTGCTTGGTTGGGGAAGCCCAGTGAAAAACCGAAGCTTGTTGCTGCTGAGCAAGACAACGGACCATATTTTAGAGTGTACATACCAGGTACTGGGTCGGAAAACATGTCAGAAAGAGTTATTGGAGACAACTTAAGGAGATCAGAATTGTTGACATGTGAACAGTAGCACTTGGGTGATTTCAAGGATGCTCAATTTGCCGTCATACCGCCAAATTTGATGATGCGAACATAGCTGATGAGTACTGGGTGTATCGTCAGAATGATTTCCGTTCAAAGCGAATACCCGAATTCTCGAATACTTTTTGGTCTGTCTTGTTTCTGAGACAAAGACACCTTTTTTCAAGGGTTTTCCATTGTGGAAGACGCAAACATATTGTGAAGCAGCATGGTTCTTCCAATTTGACCGCACAACATGTTAATTTGGTTTCAGGGTACAGCCGGCCTGCCATGATTGATACAAATCCTGTATGTGTGTCCTTTGACAGGGGATGCCTTCAATGTAGGATCGTCATAGCGAGATAGGGATCTCTCCGGTGGGAATCCTCCCCAAAGTGTCCATCTTGAGGTGTGTATGGTTTTTCTATCTTTCGAGTTCTCTATAGCGATTACTATACCCGGTATTTGAACATAGCTATGGAAAATCCGTGAGCACTTTTCCATTTTTCCTAGGCAAATCATCTATAAATGGATCATTTTCCATGGCTGTTTGAAATTACCAGAGGGTAATGAATTCGCCGAGATACCATCACGGTTGCGTCATCTCCACATTCCAGCCATGGGTCCCCAGTCCCAGCCATGGCCGAGGAGGATATGTTGGAAATGACCAGCGGGGACGCCATGGAGGAGTGCATATCGGAGAGAAGAATTTGGGAGCCCAAAACAGCTGACAGCTGGGACCAATTTCCAATGACCAGAAATGGATTGTAGCAGCCAGTGGTGACAAGTTGCAGAAGACCCATGGCATCCAATGACTATGTCTTTGTTTTTTCCCGACGAATAAAACAGCAAACCTGGGCTTTGGGCTTTGCTTCACATCGAGGCAAACGTCTTCATCGAATTTTGCTCAACAGAATCATTGAAGATTGGTTTCCCGGAAGCACAGGGTTCACCTCATTGGTTTCTGCCATCGGAGGACGTGATCTTTGCCTTGTGTTTGCAACGGCAACTGGACATCCAGGTGAGTTTTTTTTTGAGCCCAACTTGGGTTTTGTTTCGACTGCGAAAAGAAGAAAGACATACGGATTTTAGTCGACATCAATTGGGATTTGAGTGGATTTAGCAAATAATGTGGTTAAAGCGGCAAATGCCATTGGCACCACCCATGACTGGGAATGGTAAACATACCACCTATAAAAATGGTGATGACTGGGGGATGGTGCAAATGTCATTGTTTTACCCACATTCGTGGGAGTTTAACATGCTAACCAACAAAGGATGGGAGTTGGTCGTCAATGATCGATTTAGCCCGGCAAACATGGTGAGTTCGCAAGGTTTTGATCAACTTCTCCAACTGCCACCCGAGTGAGTTTGAAATGAAAACCAAAATTCGTGGGAAATTCTTCACCATTACTTTAGATTTTCCCTTCAACTAAGCCAGTTCTTCGGTTCCCATGGTTCTGAAATCTGCAGCTTGGAATCCAGCACATTTTCCTGAGATTCCAAGATGTTTTGGTGAATGCTTCCAGTTTGAGGGGTACGTCCCCACTTTTACAGTATTTTACAGATGAAATATCCCAACTTCCTTCCTCCCCTGACTCCCCATTTTTCCACGTTAAAGAACCAACTTTTTGAGACTTTTTGAGCCACAATTTTGTTGAGTGAATCCATTGAAATCCTAACTTTGGTGCTCAAGCAAATCCTTTTTTGTTGGTGAAACATAACAAAACTTGAGCGATTTGTGGCAACTGTTAACTCATTTAGCTCAAAATCCGTTTCTTTCCTATTTTTTGCAGCTCAAAATACAATCGCTCCACTTGTTTGCAGCTCAAACTCTGTATAATTTTTGTCCGCTCAAAAAAAAATTCTTCTGCATGTCTTTTCAACTCAATCAGATAGGTTTTTGCTCTTCAACCCCCCATTCTGATCATTCTACAGCTTGAAATTCCGATTTTTGCTGCAGAAATCAGCACGTCTCTGGTGTTTCTTTTTCGGAACAACGGCCAGGTGAAGAGCTACGGCTTCCTGAAGCCCGTGACGCATCGGCTCTGGGACCCGGCTGCGGAGCCTGAACTGGCCACGCAGGAGCATGGTGCGCGACGCAACGAGGGGCCACCGGGCGAGACCGGGGTAGGATGATCATGGTTAGTAAGGGAAATCATCCCCAAATGGCCGCAAGATTCAGGTGAGTGAATTATTATAATTTACCCAGATCATTGGTAAACTAGAGTTTTTCCAATTGGAAGATGATCAATTGGGATAGGTAAATTATCAATTGAGGTTAAATCTGGCCATAATTTTACGAATTAAATGGAAAAGCCCATATAAGATGGAAAAATTGATGGCTGGAAAATTGCCGAACTAAAATGGAGGTTTACAGCTGAGAAAATCATATAAATTGGTGATGTTCAATTGCCACGTTTGATTGCCAGAGGCTATTTACGATGTGGTGCCCCCAAAGTTATGTTCGTTGGTTTATAATCCCATTAACTAGTTCGATATATTATCATTGTTATCGATCATAATCATAATTCGTAGCTGTTATATAGAGTTATAAACCAAGTTAGCTAACGAACTGAAGCACCACATTGTACCAATAGGGATAGGATGATCATTGTAAAATAGTTGCTTAAATATTGCCATATAGAAGTAATTGGTTGCATGTCACTAATTTACTAATAATTGGTTCACTGCTATTAGCATTACTAGGATTTCACTAATAGTTGGCGACATAATAAACATGCATTACATGTAACCAACCATTAACTATCACTCACTAATGAACATACATTACTATCACTTACTAATGAACAAACATTACTATCACTTACTAATGAACAAAAATTACTATCACTTACTAATGAACAAACCCTACTATCACTTACTAATGAACAAACATTACTATCACTTACTAATGAACAAACATTACTATCACTTACTAATGAACAATTAATAATGCTTTAGGTGATTCAAGACTAGCAATCATGATAGTATTGATTATATAATCCGGATGGTTTGATAGGTCCGGATGGCGATAATCAGATAAACTTGGATACACCCCGGATCCCGAAAAACACTTTCAAACATATAGTGGGTTACAACATGTTATAACATGTTATAACATGTTATAACTTGCTAACCATGTACTAGTTTTATGGATCTTTCCAAGTAATGTAACATGGAAAAGATTGAGGAAACGTGGTTTATTAGATATCTGAACGCCCTTCCACGACTGGAACGTGGTGGGTTTGATCACCCCAATCTGGTCCCCTCCAACGATGCACTTTCTTTTCGGAATGATTTATACCGGCCATTTCTGGTGAGTTATGGGTTTGTGGTTTACGGTGTATGATCTTGGGTTTACGAGCTTACCTATGAAGGGTAGGTCGATCTCTTGGCCTTGTGACTTGGTGGAAGATTAATGATCCTGCTTAAAACGCAAAGAAAAATGAGCATGCACATGCCCCACCTCTAAGAATTGGGATTTTTCCATGACTTGGATCGTCCCGTAGAGGCAAACCATTTCCTGGCTGACACTTGGAGTCAGCCTTAAATTCCCATGGGACCTGCTTTTTCGATTTTTCGCCAGGAAATCAATGAGAAATACCATGGAAAGCACAATTGGTCATGGGTCCACTGTGTCCACTGCAGGAAATTGTGGTGAACTTTCATCAAGCCCGAGACGAATTGCTGGTGCGCCGGAGCTGCGGCGCCGAACGAATTCGGGAAAATTCACAACAATTTTTCAGCCGTTTCAGGATGTTTCAGGGGTAGATGTTCCCTTAAACCAAGCCATTGAGTATGATAAGTACTATACATACCCCCTAAATGGCATGTTCAGTGGAAAAATGAAGACAAACCATCAACTTTGGAGGCGTCCGATTTTGAGACAAATCGATGTCAACGGTTGTCTACCTGCTGTGGTTGCCCACATTTTCATAAGCAGATTATGTGCTTATGAGCAAACATTTAAGAGTCCCAGATGTAGTCGTTGTCGGTTAGCTGTCTATCTACATCTATCTACTGTCCTGTCAGAACAGAACTTGGCACAAAACTTGAGGAACAGAAACAACCATCCGACAGTGCCAACCTGACCCGAAGTTTTTCAACTCGCGCACCGCGATGGCCCTGCCTTTCGGAGTCCGATGCGGCGAAGCATGCTGTTTCGGGTTGAACCTGAAAACAGGGTATGCCCAAATCTACTGGTTCATCATCATTTTCCCTTTGAACATGCTATGTTGTTGGTATGCTAAAAACCATCAAGTGGCGCAGCCGGCGTAGCCAACATATAATACAACATATCTAAATCCATAAAATCTAAATCAAATACATCAAACAAATTCTCTGTATCACATATGGAGGTTTTCGAAAAATAGGGGTACTGTACCCTAAATCATCCATTTTAGTAGGATTTTCCATGAAATAAACCAACCAGCGAGTTTCGGGTACCCACATGACCAAGGACCCCCCGATATAAATCCCCAGTTATTAGTTGGTTTATAAGCCCCAGTAACTATGGTTATAAGATGTTATAAGTACCAAAAACATCCATAAACCATAAAATATCTGGTTGGTGGTTTGGAACATTTTTTATTTTTACATATATTGGGAAGAATAATCCCAACTGACTTTCATATTTTTCAGAGGGGTAGGTCAACCACCAACCAGTCTTTAATTCCATTATTTCCTGTAAACTGTCTCTCAGACCCGTTTATGGACAGAGAAGGTTGTTGTAAATGACCATGTAAATGACAATGTAAATGACCATATGGGTATGGATCAATACCTATTAATACCATTTTTAGGGGAATGAACATCCATTTACCAGCTATTTTGATGTGAACAAAAGGGGTACAAGGTTTTGACACACTGCCATATATTTTATACCCTCTGGTTATTTAACATAGCCATGGAAAATAGGCCATTTATAGATGATGTTCCCATTAAAACCTCCATTTATAAGGGATTTTCCATGGCTATGTTAGTCATAACCAGATGGTATTAACCTTTAGTCTATGAACCATGGTATAATATAATATACTATAACTACAGAGCCACATGCAGTGATCTCGAGAATATCCTCCCGCAGATCATCACATTGGGCCAGGACCGCAGGCGCGGTCCCGGAGAGCCCTTGCAACGCTTCATGCATTGGGATGCACAGCCCCCACCGCTGCACGGCTGTTTCTTGGGCCCAACGTGGATTTCGTGGGGAGGTTCAACGTGGTGAAAAATGGGAGCTTCAACAGCGAACAGGATTGAACTATGATTTATAACCTCTGGTAATGACTAACATAGCTATAGAAAATCACCATTTTTAATAGGTAAACCATCTATTTCCATGGGCCATTTTCCATAGCTATGTAAGTTTACCAGAGGGTAACCATGTGATTTAATGAAACCTAAATTTTCACCATTTTTAAAGCATATCAGAAACAATCATCTTTAGGCCATATTCAGAATGGATGGCGCGGTGTGTCTGAACATGGTCCCGCGAAGACGGCAAGTCCAATAGGGAAAACGATGATTCCCCGGGGTCTGTTGCTGCTCCATTTCTTTTTGCACCACGTGGTATAAACCAAGAATGAGAGTACATGGATATGTATGTAAATATGCATATATAGAAACACACATATATATAGAAACATATATATATATATATATATCTATGTCATTCTATGTCTATATCTATATCTAATATCTATATTTATATCTATATCTATATTTATATCTATATCTACATCTATATCTATATCTATATATAAGATCCATACTATATACATATATATATATATACATATGGCAATATATACATATATATTGAGCGTGGAAACCATCATTTCAATGAGGAAGGCTATTCTCGAAAGCCCCTTTCTGAAACAGTTGAGCTGAGGCTCCGATTTGGCTGAATTCTGCTGGATTTTGACCATCATGGCTTCTGAACGTTTCATCTAGCAGTGGTTGGGGAAAACTGCTTGGTGGTTTCAAACATGAATGGATTATTTTCTATTTCATATATGGGATACATAATCCTTCCCATTGACGAACTCCATCATTTTTCAAGATGGTTATTGCACATGTTAAAACCAGACATAATACCAGACATAATACCCTCTGGCAATTTAACATACGTAGCTATTGAAAAATGACCAGAGAAATAGTTGATTTAAATACAAGGTGGTGCCCCGTAGTTAGCTACGTGGGTTTATAACTCCCATAACTATGGTTTATGGCAGATATAACTATAGTTAATGGGGTTTATAAACCAACTTATAACTGGGGGGCACCATCCTGTATCGAAAATGGTCATGACTTACATAGCTATGTTGGGACCACTGCTTTCGTCCGATTTTTCCCAGGTATCATGGTGGCCCATCCTGTGGAGAACGAAACGGACCTCCATGAGGCCGTTGGGGAAGATCACGAAGAAGCATATACATCCCCAGTTATTAGTTGGTTTATAAGCCCCAGTAACTATAGTTATAAGATGTTATAAGTACCAAAAACACTTCATAAACCAATATAATATAATCTGGTGGTGGGAAACGGAACATGAATGGATTATGACTTTCCATTCAGTTGGGAATGTCATCATCCCAACTGACGAGTTGTCATGTTTTTTTTCAGAGGGGTAGGTTGAAACCACCAACCAGATATGTGTTTTTTTGCACCCAATTTTCAGAGACGACTATGTGGATACATTGGGTAACAGGGCTCACAATGTCTGACATCCCTTAAAAATGTCATCATTGCACCTGGTCAGCTGGTTGCTGGTCCTTTGTGGCATCGTCATCGGTTTAGTTCGCTGGGAATCATGACACTGCCCTTGGGGATTTCCAGCGAAAAAAATCATGTTTTTTAAAGGCCACACGCGGCTTCTCAATACCAAATGCCAAGATCTATGACATCTGGGGATTCCGTCAAAACCTATGATAACTATATTATAACTATATGGGGATGAACATCCATAGATCCCAGCTATGACTTAGGCTACTTAGCCATAGGGCCATACATAGTATAAAGGGGGATGAACATCCATAGATCCCAGCTATGACTTAGGGTAGTCATATTGACCTCAAGGCTGTGAAACCTTGGGGCCCTGGGCAAAAGGGGCTTTGATACAACAGCCGGTTTCTAGCCACTTACCAACGTTGACGTAAAAGAACTAGACATGGCTGAAATTTGTCCTGAATGTTGTGACTTAAATATCCTGAATCACTTAAGTTGTTTTTTAGATATTTACCACAATTACACACATATCATATAACTAAATCATCATCAATCCCACATTTACTTGCTTAAAATCTTCACTTTTGGGTCTTCAAAAGCCATGTGTTTTTTGTGCGGCCCCAAACGCTGCAGGTTCACAGCCTGATTTCGCGCGCTGCTCTGGCGCAACACCACGCCTTGGCCCTGCTGGAGGGTGATGGCACGAGAGATTTGGAGGCGGACAGACTTGGCTTCGGGAACGTCTCAATTTCTATCGATGTATTTGGATGGCACATATTGTTTGAAATGTAGATATATGATATATGTAATACACATACAGATCGACAATGTATATATATAATGTAATATACTATAATATAATATAATATATATATATATATACACAGTACATACATATATATATATTATACATATACAATTATATAATTCTCAGTCTGGGTAAATTATGGCCACCTCACTGTTCTCCCGAAGCCCTGGAATGATCCCAAAATCGCCAAAATCATCAGCTGCGGAAGTCCGTCCCTCCCCTGACCTATGTTGAATCTATTCATTGATGTTCCATATGGGGAAGATAAAAAATCATGGGGTGAAGGGAATACATGGACGTTTAATGACGTTTATACCACTTACTGTAGCAACTGGTTACGGTTGAAGATGCTGGTTACGGCCTTGTTGACCACTGATTTCTGGATTTTTACATGTATAGCTGGGTGATAAGCAGGGTGAACCAATGTTGTTCACCAATATATTGAACATGTGACTAGGATCAATAAGGTAAATTATGTTTTTCTTTTGAGATGGCTACTAGGCTACCTTCCATAATTCTATAGTAACAATTCGGATTACTGTGGATACCGCACACTGATGGCCACACCATTCCCTAGAATTGCGGCTAATTACACAACCATTAGCATTGCTAGCGTTGAAAAACGGGACGGCTGAATTGTGGAAACAACACAATCTGTGTTGTTGTTGTTTTTTTTTTAAACCTTTGCGACCTACTTTGGTGCCGTAACGATTGTCTCAGTAGGATACGAGCAAAACGACACATCTTGGATTTGTGCGTCACTAAACATCTGGGAATCTGGGAATATCGGAGCGTAAACATCCCTTCTGTGTGGTTGGATAGTGATGAGTTGTGATGTAGATGAACTCAGATGAACTAAACCAAAACCCAGTTAAAACCCCAATAGATTGGACTATGCGCCATCAAGGCATAGATTAGTTAAAATACAATCCAGTGATGATATATGAGATAGAGGTCAAAAATCAAGGCTCATAGATTTTAGTCATTTTTATATGAACCGTTTTCTGGGGATGCCTACTTTTGAGCCTTACTAATGCAGAATGTCAACTCCTAATTGATAAAACCTCTTTAAGACTCAATTTACAAGACATAAACACGACTATCAAAATTGATGGCTCTCCTATTAGCAAACTGGGTGAACATTCACTGGAGTTGTTGCACCACAGGCAGCGGAACAACTTCGAGAGGGCTCTCGTGCAGGGCATGGCCGATGCGTCGGGGACGCATCTTTTTTTGTCAAGGTGTAAGTCGGAGTGAGAGATATGAATGGCCATTTTAAGGTATACTCCATGGATTGGTTTGTTGGGGAAAATCTGAACCGGAAACCATGGTTTTTACCATCAAATACTGTATAGGGGTTTCCGGTAAAAAAAATCCCATCATCCAATTCCATGATATACCGGTCTGGAGATACTGTACCATATAAATCATGAATTTCACCCATATTTTGGAGCTATTTTTTCCATCCAAAAATGAGACTTTCTGGATTTTGGGAATTTCACCAACTGGTGGGATAATTTTGGGGAGATTTTTCACCAACACCAAGACCAGACCCCAAAAAGGTGGGTGTCTCAGTGGGGTCTCCCATAGGATAGTTGGAAAGAGGGTCAGTCTTGGTCAAAGCTGAAATGTGGCCCCTGGTATGAATTGTTGATGTATATCAGAAATACATTTTTTTCAGCATTTAAGATGGTCAAAGGGATTTAAAGAACATGAGACGCAATTTTTTGAAGATCCCTGAGCCCTCTTCAACCGTTCCTGCATCGGTTGGACACAGTTTTGATGGCGAATCTTTCGTCCCCGTCCATTGGTTTTGGATGGTTTTTGGTCATGGTCCGAATCAAAGGTAACAAGGTCCATGGGATCTGATGTGGTCTAATGAGTCTATGTGCAAAAAAAAAAGAGTCAGGTAGGCAATGCCCAAAACCTCTGTTGGCTGAGGCTTAGGTTCGTACAAAAACAAGTTTTATGTGGACAGATGTGGACAGTTACCCTCTGGTAATTTCAGATAGCCAACTGGAAAGCACCATGTTCATCCATTTTCAAGTTCGGTAAATCATCATGTTTATCATCCATTTTTATGGGCCATGGCTTCCATCGCAGACGGTTTTTCAGGACTGGAAATTCGCACCGTAGCCGTTGACAGATTCCAAGAACCAACCCTTCACAGGGTGACGGCGAGATCTTTCGTGGTGCCCGGCAGTGGTGTCACGGTGTCGATGCATCCAATAGAAATGAATGGCAAAGCAAAATGATAGAATTTTCAGTCACAACAGAAGCTTAGTGCTGAGCATTCTCCGAATTCAGAAAAAACGAACTGGATCTGGAAGTAAATTGCATGCAGCACAAGGTTCATGTTGCGAGATTCCTGCTTCATGACCAGATCATCAACTCTGAGAACCGCTGTCAATATCGGTGTTTCCTCGCCACTGTGCTGTGGTGCTGCCACTGTGACAAGGCCGGCAATTTGGCGATGACGGTGGTACGGTGATAATTCAAGCAAAAAAACAGCTAGTTCAAGTTCATTTTTTCTAGACATCGGGGCAAATCATTGCAACATATTGCAACCTCAAAACATCTCAAAACGACCTCAAACAGGAGATTTTCCGCAAAAAATATTGCGGGAATCTCTCCTGTGAAGTGCTCCAAGTCCTCCCCCTGTTGTGTCCATGTTTGGTATGGTCAGCCACAGGGATGTGCCCATGGCGAATGATATGGGATGACCATAACATAACCATATGGGGGTTTCTGGAGTGGATATCCCAATAGCTAGATGGTTTTTGTTGAGGGGAAATCCTATGAAAATGGATGATGAACAGGGGTACCCCTATTTTAGGAAAGCTCCATATAGTCTGCAACTTAACCCTAGCACATGTGCTAAAATGGCGATAGGTTTTGGGTTTATTGGAGCATTGGGAATATTTCCTAGACCCTATACAATGGGTTTATCATCATTTATCTACATTGATCAATCAATCAATATATGATAATATATGTATATATATATACATATATATATATATTATACATGCTGGTATTATGTTGGTTAATCAAGATGTTGATTTATCAATATGTTGGTTAATCGATTAAATAAACCTGTTGAAGCATAACGAGAGTGTTATATGATATTGTTATATAACATTTATAATTGGTTCGGCAAAACATAGTTTGGTGGCCTAATCGCCACTATGTTGGGTGTATATCCCATGAATATAACCATTACGTACCTGTTAAGTAGTATAATCCCAGTATATACCCCTTCACCATTGAATGCCATGAAAAACCACCATTAATTCGCCATGAACTCCCATGAAATCACCATGAATTTCCCATCAAACCTCATTAAATTCACTGGGTATTTAACATAGCCATGGAAAATGGCCAATTTATAGATGGTTCACCTATTAAAGATGGTGATTTTCCATGGCTATGTTAGTCATAACCAAATGGTAAATTCACTGTTTGTTCAGGTTTTGACGCTGCACACGCCAGGCATGGCGACGCTGGGCTACCGCGACAGTGGCTCTGTGGTCCTGTCCAAGGCGGAAGCCCTGCGACAGGCGCATGAGAAGGCGGGGGCGGGAGCCGGAAGCCGGTTGGCCATGTTCGAGATGAATTTTGCTGATGTTTTGAGATGATTTTCGATGATTATTGATTTGTTTTGGGGTGTTTTGAGATGAGTTTCTGGCACAAAATCTCGGGATACGGATCAAAAAACATCCCAGTTCATCCCAAAGTCTATTTATTGCCGAAGATAGATATCGGCGATGTACCCTCTGGTAAACGTTTACACAACTGTGCAAAATCACCATTTTTAATGGATAAATCAACCATTTCTATGGCCATTTTCAATAGCTATGTTACAAATTACCAGAGGGTACCATATACCTCCATCTATGGATATTTTACCCAGAGTCTATGTTTACTTTTTTCTGTTTTTTGGCAGGAAGGTGAACGGTCCAGATTGATGACCTGGTCCAAGCGCAAGAGTCCGCCCAGGACGACGATCCGATCACAAAACGGGGGGACCGGGGTTTGTAGCATCATCCGGTCGTGGATGACCATTGGAATGTAAGAGACCCCATATATATATATACTGTATATATATATATATACACATAATGTTATATAGATATGCAGAAAACTCAGAATCATGTTTTTTTTCCCATTTCTTTTAGTTCCAATATGAATCCTGCAGATTTTCTGTTCATTCAATGGGGGACCACCTTGGAGGTTCCCATCTGAAGGAGGAAAAAGGATGAACGTGAAGAGCGAGAAAAGGAAGAAGCGGCTGAATTCGAGATGTGGCTCAGCTGAAATATGTGCAGAAATATCACCTGAAATAGATGTTAATATATTTCAATGGTGACTTCGAGGAGTGCACGAGAACTTGCAGGCAGTTCTCTATAGACTCTATGCCTGGTCGGATTGTGTGGGTAGTCTGACGGATCCAGTGATTTTCTCATGGACTATGCTTCAACTTTCAAACCACCATGGACTCCATGGACGGCTATACATATATTCAGAAATGCCTTGCATGGATTACTCTCTGGTAATAAAGCATATGCAATGGAAAACCCACCATTTATAGAGGATTTCCCATTGACATGTTTGATTACCAGAGGGTATTTGGTTCATTTCTTTTTGTATTCACCGAACTTGCAGCTATAGAAGCCATCAGCAGTCGCAAAGGTCAGACATTGCATCCGCTACCCAACCAACTGTGAAGCCTCCCAAAGTGGCTCTGGTTCAGATTTCCCACAAAGGGTCGCATGTATTTTTTTTTAAATAAATGGGGGTTTCCTAAAATATGGGTACCCCCAAATCATATAAATCATCCATTTATAGATTGTTTTTCCATTATGAACCAACTTTTTGGATCCATTTGGGGTACCACAAATTATGGAAACCCTCATATATATATATATGTGGTTGTTTTCCTACTATAGATTCTTAAAAACTAGCTTTTTGCACCAGTTTTTGAGTCAAACTGCCTGAGGAAACTGGAAAACATCATCCAGAAACGGCCGGACAAGCGTTTGAAGTGGCTGCAGAAGGGCATGATCATGGTCGGCAGGAGCGGTGGTTGATCGCAAGGTCCAGGAATGTTCGGTTTTTTGGTGTCCTCTCTCTGATTTGGGTTGCTCCATATCATGGAGAATGATTCCCACAAGACACAAGGGGTGGAAGTGGGTGATTTTACTTCTCAGCCAATTTACCCTTGGATCCCCTTGTATCTGGGATGTTGGGAGCAACCCTGTTCTGTGTGGCTGCTGACTGTGACTGTGGGGCATGGGTCAGAATTCCACACCAGAAACAGATACATAATTCACAACCCAGCATTGTACGAATCAACCGGGTTTGTCTTGATTTTTTTACCCATCATACTAATCCAGACATTCCGCAATCCAAGAAAGCACATGAAACTGCTTGGTAGACAGTCATAGTTTTTGGAGCACATTGGTACTGTTAAATGATAGGCCATTTTTTTGGGGGGGAATGGCGGGTTCCAAATGAAAAAACCTGTTGAAGACTTCAAAAAAATGGGAACCCTTGGAACATGTTTTGATTCGTAGACACCCTGATGGGGGCATGGTTTTCTCAGCATTTTTAGGATCTGCGCAGAGTTCACGGACACTTAAATGGTTGTTTCCTGAAATAGGATAAATAGGGCTACCCCCAGTTATCATCCATTTATAGATTCGGATTTTCCATGGATAAAGCAGCCATTTTGGATACCCCCCATTTGTGGAAATCCCCATTTGTGACAACTATCAGGGTAGGTTGATTTGGAGTTGTAACCAGTCCGTTTTTCCTGGTCTCCAGAGTTCAGTGGTAGACCTACGAGGTCTACGAGCTGTGTGTTTTTTTTTTTAAATGGTTGTGGGCCAAAATCATATACCCTCTGGTAAACGTTTACATAACTATGGAAAATCACCATTTTCAATGGGAAAATCCACTATAAATGGTCATTTTCAATAACTATGTTAAATTACCAGAGGGTAACAGCCCCCAGAAAATCATGGATGATTGGTCATGGTGCCGATTGTTTTGACAGTCAAGTGATGGTTGAGATTGGAGAAACCGAGTTTTGGACTTCTATTTTGGCATGGTGTAAGTCTGGGAGCCATATAAACACATATATCACATATACACAAAATCCATGAAGATATAGTATGGTCCTCCTTTCTACTAAGTCTACTGCATACTTGATATGATTGACACCAGAGGTTTGATACTGGCAGTGCCCAAGTCATTTTGAATCGGATTGGTTTGATATCTGCACCTTCAAGCGGAGTTGACGATTGGCAGCAGGCCGCTGCTTTGCATAATCAAGCATCAGCATCCATGAAATTTACATAAATAAACCAAACTTCTAGATTTTTTGCTACTGTTGCTACTTTTTACCACAGGGCCTGTTGGGAGACCTCCAGTAACGTCACAGGAAGCAGGCTTTGCATTGGGCTTCTTTCAGTCTACATGTTATTGGCAGATATGTAAACTGTGACAAGAACGCTGTGAACAATTCGTAAGACTGGTGGTAGACACTAAACCTATTTCACTATATGTTAATTCCACTTTGTGTGTATTAGCAGATATGGAGGTTTCCTAAAATAGGGGCACCCCCAGTTTTTCATGATTTTTATTGTCGGATATTCATAGCTTTTCCATGATAAACCATCCGGCTGGGTACTCAGATTTTAGGAAACTCCCATAGTATGTCAATACAACTCTACGAATTTCAGTGTCCAGCTGAGTAGCCAGATTTTAGATATTTCAGAAACCCCCCAAAATGTGTCAAATGTCGTTACATGTCGTTACAACGGCAAAAAATCCCTGGAACTTCACCGACATTTCACGGCGCCGCTCAGGAAGACCATCAAGGCGAATGCCTTCTTCGATTTGATCATGGCCACATCCTCGGTCTGTGACACCGAGGAGGAGGAATAGGCTATTAGGGCTGCCATGGTGTGGAAGTTGAAATCAACATTTGTCAAAGACCACCCGGGTCATCTTTAGTATTAACCTTCCATTTTTTTTTGGGTAGTTTAGTTTTGACCCATTCCCAAATGGAATTTGGGGCTTGATTGGACTTGCACCGTGCAAGTTGGTGGTCTACAACGTTGCAGTGTATGGCACTTTAGACTCACATGTTACATGTTCAAGTTCTCAAAATTGTGGACCCATAGTGACGACATTGTTTTTTTTGGGGCTTGGGGAAACCAACAGATGTGGGAGTTCAAAAAACAGGAGTATCATGCAACGAAAGAGTCCGGACCGGGTAGCTGATATTGATACAGTATCTTTGCAAAGACTGTCGTTTCCATGAAGTCTTGGGCTGTCTCTCCAGAAACAACGGCTTTGAAAATATGATATCCTCTGGTAAACTAACATAGCTATGGGAAATCACCATTTTTAATGGGAAAATCTACTATCAATGGCCATTTTCAATAGCTATTTTGACATAACCAGAGGGTACCCTAAATCCCACTGGTGAATCCTCCGTTTTCCCCATGAACCAAGGACAAGGTCTTCATTTCCGATGTGCCGGCCGAGATAGGCGACCCATGGGAGATCCATGGAGGTCTCCCCAATCCCCATGGTAGGGGATGACAGTTACCCTTCGGTAATGACTGTTACAGTTCGCGAACTGGAAGCCATGGCCCAGTCGAAATAGTGGATTTACCCATTGAAAACGCATGGTGGATCTTTCCAGTTCGTTATGTAAGAGGGTATCTGGAATCATTTAGGAGGTGTTCAGGATATTTGGGGATGGGATTAGCACATTAATAAGACACGTGGTGGTATTTAAGCGTTTGAATTTTGACCTGCACATTCTTTTTTCAGCACATTTTGTCTTGCTCAGACAACAAGCGTAGTGGGGTGTTCACATCGTCTAGAAAGATCGTGGGAGTCATCTGGTAATGATGGCATGGCTGGCTGGGAAATTCACGATAGTTGGGGTATTGCCATCGATAATTATGGCAAATCATCTATCATTATGGAAAACCATCAATAATTAATTTGTCAATAATTGCTGATATTTGGGGGATTTTCCAGCAAACCATAGAGCTGATGAGAGCTACGAGAGGGTGCTATTCCCAGCTGGGGTGGGGGATCACAAGTGGCATCTGGAGCAACCTGACCGATGGGAATCATGGGTGTTATACCCCCAAAACATGCCGAGAAAAAAAGAGAGAAAATTAAGGCTTAGCGAGAAACTTTTCGAAGTAGCCTCTGGTAAATAAACATAGACCCTGAAAATAGCCTAGTTCTAATGGAAACTAATCTTCCAACCCCGACAACTGCCAGGGTCTATGTTAATTTACCAGAGGGTACCCTATTATTGGACAAACTCATATGGGTATGGGTCAATACCTATAGATACATTTTTAGTGGGTTATTCACATCCATAAATCCCAGCTATTTCGATGTTCACCAGGGGTACCAGGGTTTTGACCCATATCCATATACAATGGCGAGGTGAAAGGTTCAGGTGTCGGGAGATTGAGGGCATATACATATAGCACACAATCCGAGAAGGTCCCAGAATGCCTTTCAGTCACGATAGGCGAGTTGGTCAGCAGAACCAACAGATGTTGGTAAGCCACTTACAGGGGTTGGTAAATGTCCCATTTTGGGAATATTGGACATCACCTTATAATGGTTGGGTGATGTTCAATGGGGACATTTAATGACCCATGACTTAAGCCGGAAATCAGACATGCAGCAAGGTTTCTGGTGGCATTCTGACCCCCAGTTGCTACTGTTTTTTCTTTTGTTAAAATTGCACTTTTGCATGACCCAACATCAACCATCATCCAACATTGGCCGCGTCGACGAGGAACAAAAATGAAGGCCTCGGTTCTCGCGAATTTGCACCTCTTCTCTTCAAAGCAACAGAAAGCCCTGCAGAGCGTCTCTCGGTTTCATCGTTTTCAACGTGTCGTTTTACGAACGGCGTTTTGGGAGCCGGCTATTTCTGATGGCAACATATGGCAACCCCAACAACTGAGGATGTGAATCAGACATCGGGATGCTGAGATATTCACCTCGTTACTGTAGTCTCATAGTTTTTGACATCCCCACGATCAGCCAACAAGCAGGGAATGGACAAGCATTGAGGCATGCAACTGGTGCAACATGGTGTCATTCTCCCACATTTGTTTCTTTTCTTCTCAACAACTCACAATAGATATGAAATGATACGAACATGTCATTTTCCTCAACTACTTTCAAGAACTCCTACATTTCGTTCCACTAAGATATGAACATCATCCAAAATCTCATAATGTTCCTACAACAGGACATGTCCAAGGTCATAATATACATATATATGATAGGGCCTCATATATGTCTGTTATTTATAGGGCTGGATCAAGCGCGATATCGTGCCGGTTGTCTGAGGAGTCGTGCCATTTCAATACGCAACTCGGAAGCAGCTGGAGGCTTTTGTGCTCCTGGTACCCTCTGGTGAACTAACATAGCTGTTGAAACTCACCATTTTTAGTGGGTAAATCCACTATAAATGGCCATTTTCAATAGCTATGTTAGTTCACCAGAGGGTAGCCCAATAGCTTGATGGTTTCATGGAACATGCCCCCCCAAAAAATGGATGAGAACTGGGGGGACAAAGCGTCATGACTGGATGGAAACCTTGCAGAAAAAGCGATTTCCGAACATGACCAACACTGTGAGATGTCATGGCTACCCTCTGGTAAACTAACATAACTATGGAACATCAGCATTTTTAATGGGAAAATCCACTATAAATGGTCATTTTCAATAGCTATGTTAAATTACCAGAGGGTAAATCAATGTCAATCACCTAGATTGAAATGATTGGAATTTTCCATGGTTCCTTTTCCATGACTTCAGATTCAATTTTTTTATAATCCATTTCTGGTCGGTGGTTTGAAATGTTTTTCATCAATGCCTGCGAAGATGATCCAGCAATCGACCTCAATTGAGCAGTGGCTGCTAAACCTTCGGAATGGTTGATTGTAGGGGATTTTGCTAGCCAATATACTAGTGAGGAAGGATATCCTGGTTGGTGGTTTGGAACATGCATTTTATTTTCCCTTATATTGGGAAAAATGCTCCCAACTGACGAACTCATATTTTTCAGAGGGGTTGAAACCACCTAGTGAGGAAGGATATGATATCTAATTCCCCAATGTCTAACCTATTGTACTAACCAACATGCTGGGGATATCACGCTCCGATTAGGGGAAATCCTATCAACCAACCTTCGCATTTCTTTTTTCGCGTGGAGCAACGCAATTCATTATGAGTTTGCACTTGGAATGTTTAAACTCAATTGTTTGTTGTTTTTTGATTTTAATTGCAAATTCATATATCATGAACAAAACTCAATATTAATGGCATATTGAGAATACGTCGATATTTCCATCCGGTAGGTTGTTTGTGCATGCATTAAACACTATTGAATTTGTTATTGTAGTGGTTCCTTAATTTGTAGATTTTATTTTGCTTAGTTCCTGCTTCAAATATAGAATATCAGAAAATTATTATGATTGAGACTATAATCATAGTTTTTAAGTGTTTACAATCATAGCCTATTACAATGAATATGTATCACATATATATATATTATTATGTACAGTATGCATATTGGATATATTATGATGACTTCACTGCGAAATCATTGGAACCAAATTTAGTCTGGATTTACTACGCCAGCAGGGCCTTTACATCATCCTGAAGTAGATAGACAATAGGTAGCTTTCAATATATTTCCATTTCATATAGGATTCTTTGCAGTTTCTATAGTCTCCCTACTTCACGATTATTTTTACATATACGCAGAATCAAAGCCCAGATTCAGTGAACATATCACCGCCAGCAACCGCCAGCCTGAGGTTTGCCTCCGCCACTTCCACGAAGGCATGGGGGTTTAGCCAGCAGCTAGTAAGCACAAAAGGAAAAAAAACACGGATTTAGCAAAAAAGGGTGACTTACGATCAATGTGTTATATACTAGTATTATCATGTATTATCTAATCTTTATATATACAGTTATATTTATATATAATATATATAATATGCATAGAACTAGACATACTTAAATAATTGACAAGAGAAAGGTGGTTACTTAGTTACTTATCTAGTAGCTAGCTAGCCAGCTTTTTTGCCAGGATCGTTCCAAGAGAGAAGCCAAAGACGGCTGGGAGCCCTGGGTTTTGTTGCGGACCGCATGTTTGTTGCAACGTATCCAGACATCACATCATATATCTAGGTAAATTATAACGACCTCACTGTTCTCCCGAACCCTGGAATCATGGTTAATAAGGGAAATCATCCCCAAATGGCCTTAATTCAGGTTAGTGAAATATTATAATTTACCCAGATATATCATCAAATGAGGCGCTTGGTGGTTCCAAATGTATATTTGGAGTTAGAGTATTCCTGTGCCACGCTTCATCAAAGCTGAGTCCATGCATAGTCCATATTTGGATGAATTGTAATGACCTCACTGTGATGCCAGTAGAATGATGGTTAGGATTAAGGGAATCATTCCAAACGTCTTGTTTTAGTTATTCTCACGTCAATGTGGTAAACCCAATTTCACAAGCCGTCCCTGTTTCTCACCATTTTTATGGGTGGTAACCATCATCCCCAAATGGTAGGTTTATGGCATTGGGTTTACCACATTAGTGAATCATCATACTTCATCTAGCATATATATATATATATTTATATATATATACAGTTATATACATATTGTGCTTTCTATCCATAAGACTGGGATGGTCGGATCCCACAATTTGTGATGCACAGGGGAGGCCCAGCGCCCCAGTTCTTGATGATGGAACGCGTCAAGAATTCACAACTCGAAGGACATTTACGGGAATTCACTATGTTGGAATCAGAAAATTGTTGCCTTTTGTTGTGAGGTCTAATAGAAGAATTGAACAAGCATCGCAAAAACCATTAGAAATTGAATCATGACACATCATCATAAAAGATCATTGTGATCGGGAAATCTCAAAAAAGCTCAAAGATCATCAAAGATCCATATCGAAAAATCTAAATTTAAATCATCAGCAATTTCTGCACATCACTTAGAAATCAATCAGAAACTTATCGAAATCTGCGCCTTCTCGCCGCGCCCCTTGGAAGCCTTGGAAGGTGAGGCGCCTCGGAAGAAGAAAGCACGGCGCGGCAAGGATTCTCGCGAGAGCTCCTTGGCCTGTTTAAATCGCTGGAATACGACTTGGATGTGAGGGCCCCAGTTAGTGATTTATAAATATTTATAATCCATATATCCCACACATAGGGATTTTTTTCGGATCTGTGGTACAACTGGTGGTACAACATGGTATAACCCATTTACTAAGTGGGAATCAAGCCCAAGTAGCACATGGCCAGCCGTTGGAAATCGGGAAGATTTCCCCAACTGGGTTGGAGTCAAGAGCCTCTGGTCTCCTCAAACTTGGAATCCAACAAGAACTTTTTTTCGAAATAAATCAGATGAAATCAGTTGAAATTATGATGACATCTATTGAAATCCTAACTGTTTATATTTTTTTATTTGGTCCCCGGCTTTCAGTTTAATCTCTGCCAAGGGCGGCCCCCTTGGGCCGCCCTTGGGCCCACAAGGGCCGTTAGGTGATTTCGATTCCATGGATTCGAGGGCACCAGCACCAAAGCCCAAAGCGCCAAAGCGTCGGGAGGCGCCATGGCAGCCTATGGGTCCCATGGGAATTTCTGGAACCTGGGTAAAACAATGCCATTTGAACATATTTGAACCATCCCCCAGTCATCACCATTTTTATAGGGTATATATAGATGTATATATATATAAACCATTTCCAGTCATGGGTGGTGCCAATGACATTGTTTTACCCACATTACACATTACATTCAATTCATCCTCCCCCGTCAGGATCGTTTGGAGGACCGCTACGAGCGCCGGGACGAGCGCCGGGACGGACGAATGTATGCGCGCGGTGCAGCGGATGATGGATATTGACAGGGGCCCGAACTGTGGACGAATGGTGCCAGTGGTGCCCTGTTTCAGAAACCATAAACACAACTCACATTGGAAGTGTAACAAAAGATGTGTTTCGAAGTTGATTTTCGAGGTTGGACACTTAGACAATGGACGTTTGAATTGTGTGATATTTTGTTTGGGTTTTAGATGTTTTAGCTGCCTAGAGAGCATTAATTCAAGTGGAATGATGGGCCAGGGCATGACGTCCTTGTGTTGACTTTGGTCACTTGAGGTGAGGATTACAAATGGCTGCAACCATGGGATTGAATCCTCCTTCAAGTTGGGAAATGAATATTAAACACTATAATTGTGGTTATACATTGAATTATTGCACTTCCAAGTGAGCGTGTTTTTTTGAATATTTTGGGCATTCAAGATCAATCTGGTCAACCCAATTCGGGAAAGCTAGCATTTTTGGAGGCTTTATAATGGGAAAAATAGCCATAAAACTGCTGATCTTGGGGACAGTTGATCCATTTTCCTATGGTTTTCCTATGGCAAAAGCCATGGTTTAGCCACCATCGTAGTGACCTGTGTCGGCAGATGTCGGCAGGTCGGGCCCTGTGTCGCTGTGTCGCTGCAAACAACTGGTGGTTTCCAGTTATCAGAGGGCCTAAACCATTGACTGTTAGTAATTAGTGTCATGATGTGTCATGTTAGTAAAACCATTGTTAGTAAAACCATTGTTAGTAATCAGAGTTTTTTTTAATATTGTCATTATTACAGTGGTTTGGCTTTTATGACAGTGTTTTATTGAGGGCTTCCACCTTGGGAACTGAAGTTTATGGCACCCTGATGGATGCAGATGTTGTTTGTTGAATGATCATTGATTGTAGGCTGGAGTTCTATGTGCTACCCTTATATCAATTTGATACCTAAGGTATACTTGTATGAACCCCCAAATAAGCGAAGTCAATGACTTCTTTCATATTTGATCCTTATTTGGTTGTTTGGGCACGTGGTTGTGAATATTCTGGATTCCCCAAGACCAACAGATCCGCAATCTTTGGTGATCGACTTTCAGCGTGTTTTAAGCATCTATTTTTTGGGTTGACCAATTTTCAACCACTTCAGATCTTTAAAATCGAAAACTGATATAATCTAATACTAACACCCATATAATTAGTCTCGTTCCATATAGCATATGTTTTTCAATCAACTGCAGATGTCGACTCGCCCCAAATCACAGGCATCTGAGAAATCTTTTTCGCGACCAAATTCTGCTGATGATTGAATTAGTGGTTGGTGGTTGGTAAATAATGGGATATATATATATATACTGGTTAATAATGGTTATATAATGGTTATATAATGGTTATATAATGGTTATATAATAATGGTTAATAGAATGGCTGGTTGGTGGTTTCAAACATTTTTTTATTTTCCATAATATACGGGATAAGCCACCAACCATTGACGAACTCATATTTTTCAAGATGGTTATTGCACCACCAACCAGATTAGTGCAGGGAATTCTCAAAGAAACCATTTCTTGTTTGGGTATTAGAAGCCATTACTGTAATGATTGTTAGTAAAACCATTGCTGTCATTATTAGTAAACAAGCCACTGACTATGATTCAGAAAACCATTACTTTAATGACGATTAGCCCAAGGTATGATTTATCATCATTTCGGGTCGGAAACGCATCATTTGCCAAGCTCAGCTCGATGTTTTTATTTGAGTGAAACCATCCAGCTCGACAAGGTCATGTTTGTCAACCAGCGCCTAGCGGGCCTAGAGAGATGCCAAGTTGCCGTGGACAACATCTGACAAACTATTGCGCAATATCTGAAGTACCTTAAATTCATGCACAACATGGTGATATCATGGTGATTATGATGTCTATGCTATGAATCTTAAGCACATATCCATGATAATAGTGTTGGTAGTTTCAGATTGTCAGATCCATATTTGGGAGGACCGGCTGCACACAACTACACAGTGGTCTTGGGTGAGTTGAAAACAATGAACAAAACATGAATGGCACCACGTACAATAGAAAAACACAATCCCAATCTTGATATCCAATGGAATCCATGGACAAAACCATTTTCACTCCGTTTTTTAAACATATCATTCTCGTGGCAAGCGCCGGAAGCATTTTTCCAGCAACAGTTTGATGATTTTCCCAGCCTTCCCAGAGATAATTGGATCAAAATCTAAGAGCCCCAACTGAAAAATCCATACTCAGTTGGGTGTTTGCGGCTGAGCCGGTGAATGCACCATAAATTTCAGTTTCGCTAGGAACGTTTTTTATGGGAGGAAAAAACATGTTGTTAGACTAGCCACGAAACAAAAAATGCAAGACAAAATGATCAGAGATGATCAGAGCATCTAGAGCCATGTTGACTTTTGTGTTACCCTCTGGTAAATAAACATAGACCCTGAAAATAGCCAATGTTTAATGGAAACTAGTCTTCCAACCCCGACAACTGCCAGGGTCTATGTTTATTTACCAGAGGGTATATTCTGTGGTATATTCCACTAGCAGTTGGAAGACTTGTAAGACCCCGCAGGTGTCCCTTAAAATCTGCTGCTTGTGTTGCGACTATGGTGGATGCCAATGGGCTAACGGCGATTTGCCGTGGACAATTCATGGTAATATCATGGTATACCCTCTGGTAAACTAACTTTTAATAGGTAAATCCACTTTAACTACTGAACAGAACCCAACTTTTTAAATAGGTAAATCAACTAATTATAAATTGACCATTTAAATTGGATAATCTTATATCGCATTTTTGAGGCATGGTCATGGTCATCCACCGGCCGGATTTCCATGATGGGATGAGTCCCAGAACCAGTGGCAGCCATATGCTCCATGGATCTCCATGGGTATAGGGCCCATGAGGACCCGGGGGGCCAGTGAAAGTAACTCTTGGGAAGCTTCACCCGAGAAGAAAACGATGGTAAAACTGTTGTTTCTTTCAACCTTCCAATGGTCACAGTATGTACCTTTAAAGGTATTCACACCATGTTAGATATTAATTGTCAAGGTTAAATACTTATCAGTATTTACATGTTCTTTTTTTGGCTACTGTACTCAAAAAAATTTGAATATATAGACTTTGAGATCATGTCCACATGTTCGCAGGGTCGCCGGCAAGTTCAGAGGCCCAGGCCACACGTTTCCGGGCCACGAGACTGTCAGGCAGGGCGAATAAAAAACATCCCAGTCGCGGCTCAGAAGGTATGTGTCTTGTGGTGCAAATCATAAAAACATATTGGGATCCTGATGGCAATAGGTTTCCATGGAAACGGGGGCCCAGTCGTGATGCGTTAAAGAAGAGCTTTTCTTTGGGAAGCTTTTGGGTTACCCTCTGGTAAACTAACAGTTTGCTATGGAAAATCACCATTTTTAAGTTCGGTACATGAACTATAAATGCTATAAATGGGCCATTTTCCAGTTCGCAAACTGTCACAGTCATTACCAGAGGGTAGGTCATTAAATTTCACTACATCCCATTGAATCCCATTAAACCCCATTAAACCTCCATTAAACCAGAGGGTATCTACCATAAAACCCAGGAGTTCTGGCATTAATTCACCAAGCTCATCAAAGTGATCTGAGGTTCTGACCCCTATGACGCTGGCGCGGCAAGCCGAGGACGGTTGAATAACATCTTGGGGATTGGCGTGCATGTTTCCTATGGAAAATCTAGTATACTGGTTGGTGGTTTCAAACATGAATGGATTATTTTCCATTTCATGTATGGGATGTCATCCTTCCCGTTGACTTTCATATTTTTCAGAGGGGTTAAAACCACCAACCAGTATAAGTCTAGTTTCTATACTCTTGTTTTTTTGGCAGGTTTGGGAGGAGTTTTAGGAATATGGGGATGGGTCAAAAGCTATCATTACCATATTTTGGAACTCCATCCATGAACCAGCTGTTTCATGGTACCCTCTGGTAAACTAACATAACCATGGGAAATCACCATTTTTAATGGGAAAACTCACTATAAATGGCCATTTTCAATAGCTATGTTAGTTTACCAGAGGGTATCTAGGGTACCAGGGTTTTGGCTCACAAACAGTGAGTCCACGTATTGCCAGCGAGGTTGGTCCATAGCTGCCATAGCTCCATGAATTTGGGAGGAACATGGAGGAACAGGTTTTTTCGAAGTGTGTGGGTGTGTTTATATGGGTATGGGTCAATACCTATGAAAATACCATTTTTAATGGGATGAACATCCATAAATCCCAGCTATTTTGATGTGAACTACAGGGGTACAAGGTTTTGACACACTGCCATATAAGTGATCCTTTGTTTAAGTATTAAACACGAGATAGAAGTTCGAAGTCTATGGTACAATGTAGCAGTCTTGAATTTTCTAGTGCGATGCAATATGATAGAATCAAGTTAATTACTGGTTGGTGGTTTGGAACATGAATTTTATTTTTCCATTCAGTTGGGAATGTCATCATCCCAAGTGACTTTCACTCACTCCATGATTTTTCAGAAGGGTTGAATCGAAACCACCAACATCCACCAACCAGATATAATTCAACCAGATTTTGTATGTTGCTTGAACAGATTTTCACACTTTTTCACATGTGTCCGGCTGATTTGTTTCTGCAGATTTCCATCTTAAGCCTGGACAAAACTCGAAGCGCCATTGTTTGCAGGTCCGGCTGAGTGCTTCCGGCAGCGACGCCAAGGCTGAGCGGCGGAGCAACCATGGAACCAATGGAACCAGTCAGAGTAATCCCATACCAACATGTTCCAAATATGGTTCCAAATATGGTTCCAACATGTTCCAAATATGGTTACCAGTCAGAGTAATATTCTATGGTTCCAACATGTTCCAAATATGGTTTCCATTCCCCCTTTTTTAGCATAATTAAGCCATGTGTTTTTGTTTATTTAAGCGCTTACGCGCGACAGCCGGCCAGGGGCCCAACTATGTTGGTCCATCTTGTGGCTATATGTTGGCCTATGTTGGCGTATGGTGGCCTATCTTGCGGGCAACGTGGGCCCATCTTGTGGCTATGTTGACCTATGTTGGCCTCATGTTGACCCATGTGGAGCCAAAAGATCCGAAAAATGGGAACAGCAAAAAAACGCTGTAAAACGCAGGATATTTTGATGGTCGGCGGCC
>Ga0126342_10000532_pt1 | contig 42546 bp, 43 predicted proteins | sample Cyp1metagenome_FD_92528 | JGI IMG/M metagenome (GOLD analysis project Ga0126342, IMG submission 92528) | Coral microbial communities from Lord Howe Island, Old Settlement Bay, Australia - Cyphastrea 1 metagenome | ecosystem: Host-associated > Invertebrates > Cnidaria > Coral ...
AGGCAATAAATAAGTAGCAAGAAAAGGCCGCAAGATTGAGCAAAATGAGGTTCCAAAACCAGGGCCTCAAAACAGGCAGTTTTGCGGTGACGCTTGGGCGTACCCCCATAGTATAGCATGATGCAAGCCTCCAGACAGGCTTCGAGGCAGGCCTCGAGGCAGGCTTCCAGACCCTCGAGTATGTTTTTGAGCATGAAGCAAGCCTCGAGGCAGGCTTCGAGGCAGGTCTCCAAGCCTCGAGGATGTGCTTTTAAGGATGAAGCAAGCCTCGAAGCAGGCTTCAAAGCAGGCCTTGAGGTAGGCCTCGAGGCATCCAGGGCCTCAAAGATATATTTAGCATGAAGCAAGCCTTGACTACCGAATGCAAGCAACCAAAACAAATCCATGCAGGCAGAAGTCGAGAGAGTCAGTAGCCCCAAACGAACGCCAAAAAGACATTCAGCAGCCAAAGACTTTAGTGTCTGGAAACAAACCTGCTTCATCATGGCCCCCAAAACAAGATCCTATGTTTTTTTTTGCTTTCTGTTCTTTGTGTCTTGGTTTTTGCACTCGAAATGTGACAAGGGATCTGGACTATGTATACTTTACCAGTTTACTTTGCGGCCATTACAGCTTCGGCCCCTGTACGAGTCTATTGATTAATCTCATTTGCAACATGCTTGGAAACATGTGAAACGACCTGGCGGAAGCCATAAGGCGTTGGACGGAAAAAAAAAGGCCAAAACAAGATCCAAAAAAACTAGTAGAAACAGGGAAGCCATTAAGGGACCTCGACTATGCCTTCCTGAAGCGCCTCTCACCGACTGCCTGCGTCGAAGCAAGGTGCTGTAATAATTTAGTTTCTTGTTGGGGCAAGCAGGGTACATATTGGTTGCTGCTTGAACCCAGTGAGAGGTAGCTTTGATTATTTCGAACGTGTTGAACGACCTGGCGAAAGCCAAGAGGCGTTGGAGGAAAAAAAGTCTGGTGGCTTGATTGTTTTCTGCAAAAGAAGGCGCATCAGCCTTTTGCAGCTGCAGGTGATTGCTTGATTGCTGTTGCGGAGTTTGTGGCTTTTCGTGCGGGTGGGCTTCCATTTGAATGATTGTATTGAATACTTTGGTGCCCCTTATTGGCCTCCCTTGCCCCTCAGACTCCTGAAATTTTCTCAGCCCAGAAAGAATATGAACTATGATCTTTTACACTCAATGCCGTTATTCTTAAAACTGTTCTTTTAAAACGGGATGGAGCAAGAATCTGCTCGGAAAAGATGTAGGAAGGTGCAACATTGAAGGCTTTCTTCTCCACCATCGTTTTGATATCGTGTCAATTACATGGGGTGCATATCGGTTGCTGCTTGAACCCAGTTGATTGTTTCGTTTTGTCTGGTGGCTTGATTGTTTGCTGCTGAAAGAAGGCGCATCAGTCTTTTGCAGTGGGTGATTGCGTTCTCTTGCTGGGACAGTTTCTGGATTGCGTACTGGTCCACAACCGGCACTTTTGTGGCGTTCTACAAATGGACAGCCCTGCATGTGAAATACAATTCAACTGTTGGCCGCGATTGAATGTGTGTAACGACCTGGCGGAAGCCATGAAGGCGTTGGACGGAAAAAAAATTACAGTAGGTGATTGCTTGAAGGTTGCGGAGTTTGTGGGTTTTCGTGCAGGTGGTCGGCTTCCATTAATTGTATTGAATACTTTAGTGCCCCTTGTTCCTTGCCCCTCTAGACTTCTGAAATTTTCAGTCTAGAAAGAACATATATTATCTTTTCAGTCAATCCCGTTGTAGTAATTGATTTAAAACGGGATGGAGTTAGAATCTGCTACTTAGGGAAAGATGTGGGAAGGTGAAATATTGAAGGCTTTCTTACTCTGCCAGCGTTTCGACATCGTGTCAATTACATTGGGTAATCGGAGTAGCGGAGTAGCGCGGAGCAGCGATGGATTGGTGAATGTTGCCTGGGTGGTGCTGCATTGCAATCGCCGCATTGGAGCTAGGGAACGGAGACAGCTGATACCACATGTGCGCTTTCAGGTTCAAATCAGGCTGCATGTGTGGGCCTCTGTTCCACGTCTATGTGCTTGTTACTTAAATAAACGCAGTTGTAATTTTTTGTTTGTTGCACGGGTCGTTTTTCTTAATGGATTGTGAGGGCTGCTGGACAATGTACAGGTCCTTTTCCAGGTCCACTTTTGTGGCTCCCACCCCTGATGGCGGCTCCTTGTATGCATTAATGAGTTAATTTACCGGTTCTATGCAACATGCAGCTGAATGTGTGGAACGACCTGGCGAAAGCCAAGAGGCGTTGGAAAAAAAAAATGTTTGTTGCACGGGTCGGCCTTGGCTGTATCACCACTTCATATGGGCAACAGACCCACCTCGGGTTGCGTTCGGCGGGCCCATAAGACCTGCATGCGCTTCATCCGCTTCTGCTTAACTTCAATGGTGCTTCCCGTTTCGCTCTTCCCCGCAGAAGCTGGGCACTTGGCCATGGTTTTGGCGGCAAGTCAACAGGCTGCGGTCCATGTGCGTGTCAGGGACCATTAGCTGACAGGTCACAGGCAATGACCTTCAAATCAACAGGTCTCCACTCCACGAGCACAGAACCCCATAAAGAGTCCCACAAAAACAGAAGACTGAAAACAGAAGACGCCAAAACACGTCCCACAGGCCTTGTCAGAGTGGTGGAGACACAGGATGTCCCGTCGAAAGGGAGTGTGAAACTTTGTTTTGGATGGGACGCCGTGACCTGTGATCTCTATCAGTGTATTGGTTTATTGCATGGTATTGTGCAGTGGGCACATTGTGGTCGTGCCGATGGTATTCTATGTTTTGGCCGCTTTAGTGGGCTTATCTGGAAGGTGTTATCCTGGGATGGACACATCTTTATTCTGCATGGTATGTAGCCTTTTGGCTTGCGCCGATGAGCCCACCTGGGAAATTTGGTATTCAGAGATGCGTTCATGTCTATTCTGCATGGCTTTGTACATTGTGGCTATGCCGATGAGTTTAGGTGGAAGATGTGCTATTTGGAGATGTGATCATTTCTGTATTGCATGGTGTTTTGCATTTCACCTATGTCGATGAACTGAGCTGGGAGACATACAGCATCTGGACATGCTGATTGTCTATGTACAGACCATCTTCAGAGGTTTTCTGAGTTGGAAGAATGGGTTTGAAACCTTTTTGAGAACGTTTGAGATGTTTCGAAGGGTTTCGAACTGTTTTGCAAGGGTTTTGCGTTGGACGATGTAGAGTTTGTGCATGCGTTCATCATTAGGTCGTTAACCTTTGGACCCAAAATGCTTTTGGGTTTTCTCCCAAATGATGTCCAAGGCCATCATTTGTCTGAAGGCCGAAAGTGCCATTGTTGAGCTGTGAGATGGCGACTGATGGGAGGAAAACCTATATCCGATATCCCTATATGGGGTTTAATGACCTATCTTGGTGAACTAATTAGTTTGTTTTGTGGATCTAGGGATTTGTGAACCTGAAACCAAACAGTTTGGACGTCACTTATTTTGCGACTTTTGTCCAAGGAAACTTTTGAAGTCATGTAGGTTTTGATTTACTTCAGGAATTGTTTAGACCCGAAATCAAGTTTCCTTTGCCGATTTCGCTCTCGAGGAGTGTGAGTCAAACACGAGATAGAACACAGTACAGCTACATGAATTGACATCTTTGTTTGTGTGTGTTGTCGTCGCGCGCAAAAAGGGGCTTGAAGCTGTCAGAGTTACAGGTGTTGGCTCTTGGGATCATACTTTGGGTTGAAGGCTGTCGCAGCAACAGTCAGAGCAGCTTGCGAGTCATCTCCATTGGCTACAAGCTAAACCACACAGGTTTGACAGCTCTCTCTTAGAGGGGTCGTGCAGAGTGAACCGCAGTGACACTTAAACGTTCTGAAGCTACCAAAAATGTTCTCCAGCTTCTCTAAGTAAACTGTCTTTCTTGAGCTCAAACTCACAAATGACCTGCAAAACTGCCTCCAAATGAGTTCACAACATTATATTCCTAAGATATGTTGAAACAACATCCAAAACACCAAAACCCACAAATCAAACGAGATCTCCAAGCTCTTCCATCCTCAAATTGGTTCCATTTGATTCAAATTGGTTTCTACCTTAGGGTGCCTATTAACTGGTGAAGCAAAGAGGTTTATCTCTCCGACAGCGTTGTAGACCTCCCAAACGTGTCCCCGCATATTCATGATGCTTGTCTTGATGCTAGCGTCTTAGGAACTGAGACGATTTGAAGCAAAGAGTGGGACAGGCTGCAGTCGTATGGGGTTCTTTGCTGCAAGAGCTTGGAAGATGTTCTTTGATTTTTTGGAAGCAGAATTCTTGTCCTTACATCGCCCAGCTGTAATTGTTGAAATTGGGGCGCGCCAATGTGGAGCCTCTATAATTGAGTCGCAAGCGTTAGAAGTGCAAGGGGCTAGTTTGGGTTCGTTTTTGGCACTTGAAAATTGAAACTGATATGATTTTTGGAGACGGAGTTGGGACCTCCCTGACCATTATTGCCAACTCGGTGTTGGTTTGTGTGACGTTGATGCGTTTCTACATTGGAACAGCGCAGCTGAAGAAGGTGCTTGGGTGGGCTTAAAACCGGACCTCCAAGGAGGCACCGGATTCAACCTGTTGAGGGTCCAGTTTTGGACCCCCTTAAGAAAGGAAACGTGTTTAAAAAGGGGTCAGAAAGTGGAACCCCTTGAAATCAAAAGTGGTCCCCCCTGGGGTCCAGTTTTGGCCCCTTCATTGTGGCAAATCTGTTGAAGCGTTTATTTGACCAGCAACAGCTCCGACTAGAATCTTGAACTGGGGAAGCCCTTTTTTGCACGCCTGCTTTTCCTTACGTTTTGAGGACCAAAAAAAGGGCTTCTTCTTTGTCATATTGTTTTGCTCCAATTTCCATAGCCTTGAGGCCTTCGAGGCCTGCCTCGAAGCCTGTAAGGTGCTTTGTTCTAATTTCCATGGTCTCGCGACATTGGAGTTCGAGACTTGCATTGAGGCCAACCTCCTACTTGCATGAGGCCCCACCGGGACTCTTATTGTTGAAGTCCTAGCAAGGCTGAACTTGAAGCAGTTGGTAACTGTGCTGCCTCGCTAGACTTTTAAGCCGCAGCTGGCGCAAAGGGACGGCCTCAAGGCAAGCCTCGAGGTCTCAAGGTTATGGAAACTGCAGCAAAACAAAAAGTTTATAGGATGAAACAATGTTGGAGGTAGACCTCAATGCAAGTCTCGAACTCCAATGTCGCGAGACCATGGAAATTAGAACAAAGCACCTCGCAGGCTTCGAGACAGGATTCGAGGCAGGCCTCGAAGGCTTCAAGGCTATGGAAATTGAAGCAAAACAATATGACAAAGAAGGGGTCCTTTTTTTGGTCCTCAAAACGTAAGGAAAAGCAGGCGTGCAAAAATGGGGTTCCCCAGTAGCCCATTCATGTTGCTTTTTTCAAAGTTCAGACAGACAGTGTCACCGACCTAGTGGCTTTGCGTCAAAAATAAACATGTAGAATGGCAACTGAGAAGGCTCCATGCTAACGCTGCCAACAACAGCTTGGCGATGCAAGAGCGAAAATTCTGCTCCTAAAACAATCAAAAGATGCCTTCTAAGCCCTTGCAGCAAAGAGAAAAAAACCATATTACTACAAACCCACAAAGCAACCACGCGTAGCAAGTACCACACAACGTTAAAATGTGAGAGATGTGGGATGGTGGATACATACCTCCGCCGCCTAGAATACAGATATCCTATTCACGTGCCTTTCCTTCTGTTGATTTTTTGCTTACACCTACGAAAATCTGTCACCTTCTGCTTCTGACACCATCTACTTCAATGTGATTGGCTTCATCTAGGCCACAGCCACAACAGGTGGGGAAAGGCTGTCCCAGCCTTTGCTTCAAATCGCCTCAAATCCTGAAACCAAAGAAGCTCGCAGCGCAGTTTGAAAACAGGAAAGAACTGACCTTCCACACATCCCAATCGTTATTCAATCGCTATTCAGTCGCTATCCAGTCGTTATGCCAGTCGTTATTTTGAAAACAATGGCAGACGCAGCGAACCGGAGGCTCAAGCAAAAATAAATTAAGTATATTTTAGCTGAATCCCAAAAGCTTTCAGGGCTTCCCTCTATAGGAGCCTGACGGGGGGGTACGCATACATATCCTAAATTGACGACGCTAAGAAGACATATGTTTAACATATGTGAAACGCATGTGCAACACATAGCAAACACATGTGCGACATATACCAAACGCAATAGAAACGCATGTATAACATATACGATACGTATGTCAAACCTATGTGCAACGTATGTGTGATATATGAGCAACACGTGTTTCATATGGTATTTAGTTTTTGTTTCTCATGATTTATATAAACAAATGGTTTCTGAAGCACGACATTGTTTGCGAACCAGGTGCAGCTTGGGTTGGAACTTTGGATCACACAAGACTTGCCGTGACGACCGGAGCCATTAAGCCCATGGGCCCATGAGGAGGCAAAGTTTAGTTCTTTTTGAAACCCGAATCGGTGAAAAATCCTATGATGTTTCTTCTTGCTTTGCAAGTTCATGCGCAGTCAAGACTGTTGCATCCGAGAATGCAACTTGAAGACGCATGTAGACACCATAAAAATAATGACATGAATTCCCTGTCTCGAAGTCCTCTGTAGTGCTATGGCTTTGAACGCACTTTTGCGCATTGCTGCACTTGCAAGAGCAGACGCCGATGAGGAACCTCCACGGCATGTATGCATGTGGCACCATATCAGTTGGGAGGGATGCATTGCAGGAAGCCATTGAGCACAATGCATTGCCCACTGTTGCACGAGCCTATGACACCCCATGATTACGTAAAGCTAGGTTCGAGAAAATTAGGAGTCAAGTGGTCATTAGAAAAAATCACAGAGAGAAAGAGAGGGAAAGGGTGAGGGAGAGAGGGGAGGAAATTCTGAAAGACTCCAGGCTTATAGGCTGATAGGTGTTGCAACATACAATCAACATCAAAATCAAAACCATACTCATCGTATCATATAACTTAACGTATAACTTAACTATCGCAAGCTCCATGTTCATGGATCATGGAATCAGGGTCCTTGGTTGGATTGGCATGAATAAGTATCAATGTTTTGTAATTGTTTTCACGTACCACTTATCACTGATCACTCATGAATTCCGAGAATCTAATCAAACGTCCATTCAGTGAATGGCCTTGCATCCTAGGCTAATGGATGTGAAGGAGACCAACAGGGTCAGCGTCATCGTCAAGATGGCACGCGCTTGTTTCCAAGACGCAGTAAGGCCCACGGGGTTCGGTGTGAGCACCCTAGCCTTTTTTGGGGGAGAGAGGGCACCATGAAAACCAACATGAGGCACAGTGAGGTCGGTGAGGTTCACGATTCAGCCTGGCCCTTTTACTGACCTTTGCATTTTCAATATTTTCAGGGTGCACAAATGAATGCGTGGCATTGGCATTGGCATGAATCATTTCCCCTGCGGCCCCATCAACATCTAAGATCTGCGCAGTAGACCTTCCAGAGAGCATTGAGGGGGCCATGCGTCTGCAGGCATTGATGGCTTTGGCGCGGGTTCACAAAAGAGTAGCCTTCTGGAGGCTAGGTTACGCAACGAGATGGGATGACATGATAAATGATAACATATACAATACAATCTTCACATGTTCCAGTGATGTCTCCTCAGGTCCCCAAATTTAAGAAAAGAAGGAACGCAACCCTATGCATCATTATTATTTATCAACCTGTTATATCAAATCATTGATCGGGAAATAAAGTCATGCTTACCATTCACGTAGTGTCCGGGCTGTGGGCAGTGACGGTCTAGGTGACAGTGCGACTATGACCGGCAAATATGCGCCGACATGAGTAGTCATGCAGTCATGCATCATGCACATGTCATCACACCCGTGAGAATAGCGATGTGTTATGGTATATGTGAATGTGACGCATTTGAATGCCTGGCCATGTTTTTGGGAGGAAAAGAGCTGAGAAGAAAAACAACTTGGAGGACCGGGTCAACTCGGCAGCAATCAGAAACAGCGAGTTGGTCGGAGAGCCTCGTTCGAAAGCACCATTGATGTTTTCATGTCTGATGGGTGGGACGGGTCTTGGCGGTCTCTGTAGATTCTGTGCGTTTCGTATATTTGACTGAATCAGATGCCGGACATCATCAGACACTGACATTGGCACCGATGGACTGCTTAAGGAGAATGGACACAGCGCGCCGATTTTTAAATCTTTTCTGGTTTGTGATTATGTTGAAAGATTGGTGTGTAGATTAGGATTCACGGAAGCAGTAACACAAGTCCGTGAGCCTACATGGGACTCACGCGAGTGCCTCTGCAGTTGCCATTGGGGATTAAGGACGAGAGGAAGCTTGCCACGAAAGGGAAAGGCCGTTATCAATGTTGGTCCGCGAGAGGTTTGCTCCGGGGAATGCTTCTTGATTGCAAAAGGGCGAATAGTCGAAATTCATTCTAGTTCAGATCTGCGTTCCTAGATTCGCCTACGCTACCCTACTTGCTGCCCATTGCGGTAGAAGCTGACTCCACAGCGTTTTTGCTGTTATTTCCGTTTGCCACGAAATTGAGGGAGTCAGCAGCTCATCCACAAAACAAACTATCAGCCAGTTGCGTCATGTTTCTTTGATGCTGGCGCTTCCGGCCACGAGGTTTGGATTTGCAGCTGATGAGAGATCGCATAGCCAACAGGCCCCTTGCCAGTTCTCAACACGGAGCTCAGCCTTTTGGTTCCGGGCTTCATCGGCCCATGTTCAGCGAGTGGCTTTGCTGCACGCCTCATGGTTTTTGGGGGGCAGGGTGATGTTCGGGTGCGAGATACCTTGCGTTTGAATATGGAAAGTGCCCAAATTGGATTGGGTCTGGCATCTTTTTATGCAAGAATGAACATACCGGCCCTTGCCTGCGAAAATGATGCTCCGTTTTGCAACGAAAGCCAGCTTCCCTTTATAGAAGAAAATCTTTGCTCAGAGCTTGCGGAGGGCAGCAACGTGTTGTTGATTTAATATTGTGGTATCAGCATTGGTAGCAATACGAGCGCAGATCGATGCACACATGACTCATTGGAATACATGCCATGCTACAGTAAAGTTGTATAGGCTCATACGTTTGGGCTCGACTTGGGGTGGAGTGGCTGGTAAGGGGATGCTTTCCACAGACAATTCTGCGGTTGTTGCTCTTCCAGCAAGTCGATACGACCACGGACATGTTGATTCCTTGTCTTTTTCTGAAAATGACGACAACCCTTGTCATCATGGTGACATTGATAATGATGATGACGATGCTGATGGCGAGGTGATGGACGGTGACGGTGGTGGTGATTCAGTGCTAATGATTGATCGTTTGGCCTGGCCCCGGAACACTAGTTAGTTTTGTTTTTGATACAAATAACGTTGGGCCGCGTGTAGTGCTTGGTGCATGCTCCCGCTGTGCCCAAGGTTTAAAGATGCAAGCGGCCCAAGGTTAAAAGACGCAAACGGATCAGCTAAATGATCAAGGTTTAGAGAAGGATGCGGCGATGCTAGATGATGCGAGACTAAGGATGCCAAGCAATGTCAAACGATGTCAAACGATGTTGTTATTGTTGTTGTTGTTGCTGCTGTTGTTGTTGTTGCTGTTGTTGTTGTTGTTGTTCTTTCTGTTGTTGGTGTTGTTGATGATGATTGATGAATGATACTGATGATTGATGATTGATAATTGCTAATGATGATTGAATGTTGACAATTGATGGTTCCTGGGTGGTTTTTGATTATCGTTGATTCATGATGATGATCATGATGATGATGATGGCGATCATGATGATAATGATCATGAAGAAGAAGATGATGATGGTGATGATGATGATGATGGTGATGATGATGATGACGACGATGATTTCGATGACGGTGAAGAAGAAGAAGAAGAAAAAGAAGAAGAAGAAGAAGAATATGATGATGATGATGATGGTGGTGGTGGTGTTGGTATGATTGTAATGTGATGATGAAAGTGATCTCGATGGTGGTGATCGCCTGTGGCTCGGCAGGCCCGCAATGCCGTTGCGCAAGTCTACTTGGAGAACCAAGAAGCTGGTCTGCAGGGTGTCTTGTCAAAAGGCAATCTCGCCGTGTGCAAGTTTCTTGGCTGAACCTGTTTCAATGCCTATGTATCCTTTTCAGGTCACTAGTTTAATGCATGGCAATCATACAGAACCACGCATCTTCATGAATCATAAAACATAAGTTAAAGTCTCACAAAAAAAATCAATGTAAGTAAGGCTTTATCATGTCTGCCGACACCGGTGCGGTGACACATACAGACAAGAACGGTAACTCTGAGGCTTTGTTTATGTTCCTGCTTCTGGCGGTGGGCAGGGGGAAGAGCGCGCACGTAGTCCCATTCGGCCTATGCTTTTGTTTATTGGAACTTGCCGTCCTCTTTTGTACGGCTGAATTTCTTGATGGTTTGTTCGACGCAAACAGTCTTTCGATATTAAGACATGAAGTTTTAAGTTCTATTATGAAGTCCAGTGGCTTGACGGCTTGTTTCATGGCAAATGATGATGTTGGTTTGAGTCGGTGTTGGGGGTTCATGCGGTGTATGGACCAGTGGACAATGGGTCATTGGGTTTTTCAATCGATATGACTCGCAAACTCCATACCTTCATCTACTATGACCGCTCTTTATGATTCAATGGAGCTGTTTCTTTTTATCTGTTCACCCACCGCGAAACAATGATGCTACAGGTTGCAAGTGGAATTCGATGAGACAAGCCAGCTCCTCAAAGTGTACAGAGACAGCGCATCATATCCGGTTCTTATTCAACGCTGGAGTGTGAGCTGGTTGAACCTTCTCAGGCCGTATTGCTTTTTGGCTGCACTCTTCGCCCCCTTCTGAAACCAATCTCTCATACTATATCCTCTCTGAGTTTGACCAAGCATCTAGATTCTAGATTGACTGTACCATTGAAGCGTTGCGTGACAACCATGATAATTTGTGGACTAGCATGATATTCGGATCAACCGGCACACCATTTGCCAATGTCTGATCCAAGAGGGGTTTTGCGCGTCGGTGAGTATTTTTTTTGGCTTGTCTGAGCCATTTGTGATTCCACGCGTGTGCAAGCACTTCAAACACTGATTGCATTATTGAGCGGCGACCGTGGACGACCGATACTACCACATAGATCTGTAGATACTGGTGTTTGAAATTCCCTGCCCTGACAAACCATGATGCTGTTGTGCTGTTGAAACTTCCCGACCAATTTCACTCGACGACTTCTTCGAAATTGTGGTTTGGCACCTGGGTGGAGCGGCTCTTGCCAAGGCATGAACCATTGACGATACCGCCAGCCGTGCTGCGACGGCCTGATGCAGCGCACATTTGGAAGGCGTTGAATGACCGCGAGCCACTGCCGTGCCTTGCTTTCGGCAATCGGGGAGCTGGTCAGTCATTCCGGTAGTTTGGATATGGTTCAGCCAGGTGTCCAGAGTCAAAAGAGTTTTGCTAACACAGCTCAGGGCTCAGGGGTTTCAAATCATTATTATCAAAATAGCGCATCTCACGTGGAAATTGTTTTTGGCTCAACCGCTGCAGCTTCCCAGTCAGTCATTTCGCGGGGACGAACCAAACAGGTCACACCTGGCTACCCAGGAAACAAGTTTCTTTCTTGCAACTTCTTGGTTAAGCAGCCCAAGCTGGTTAGTTAGACCAGGAAAAACCTTCGTTCTTAATCAAGCCCATGTAGGCCCTTGGTTAGCTAGACCCGGCGGAAAAAAAACCCAGTGATTTCAGGTTCTTGGTTGCTAGACCTGGAAACAAACCATCGATTTCATACAATCGCATGTAGGGGCTTGGCTAGCTAGCCCAGGAAACAAAACCCTTGATCTCAACCAGGTGGAAATCAAAGTTGAAGATTATGGATGTTCTTTGCGCCTTTGCCAAAAATATTGAAATTTGAGCACCACAAAAAAAGTGTGGTTAAGTTGAAGATTAAATTGCAGCTCCCGATACAAGTATATATTCACATTTGAGAGTAACAAAAGAAATTATACATCTTGGTGGGGCCCAAACTAACTCAGAACACTACACTTTAAGTGTTTTTAATGGTCCTGTTTGCGCGCGACTTTGGCTTCCATTCTATAGCCAAAATTTAAGCGCGAACCCGACCATTAAGACAGGTATTTTTCTCGCAAGGAAAAACCACTGAGTAAGCAAAAGTTGAAGGCCAATGCATTCAAATAAATAAAAGCATGTAATTTTTCTTTGGGGCCCAAGTTGAAGGCTAAATATGCCCTTTGCAGCTTTTGCCAAAAGTATTCAAATTTCAGCCCCACAATTTTTTTGGGGCCGGTCCCAAAAGTTGATTAACGATGTTCTTTGCAACTCTTGTCAAAAACAATAATCAAATTTGAACCCCCCAAAAATATAATTTTTGTTGGCGCCCAAAGTTAAAGATGTCAATATGTTCTTTGCAACTTTTGTAGAAATAGAGTATTCAGATTCAACGCCCCGCAAATCTTGGTTTGTTTCCGGGTCTAGCTACCCAAGAAGTGAACATGGACCTGGAAGTACAAGTCCTGAACAAGATTCCCTTGAAAGATGAAAGAAGACCCAAATTTTAACCTTTTTGGAGCGCGCGCTTAGACAAACTCTTCGCATCTTTAGGAGAGCTTTGAAACGAAATCTTTTCCCTGGCAGGTGAATGTACCTAACACATGTCGGTCTAACTAACCTGGCAGTTGAAAAAAATATAAGTTAGGTAGTTTTTTACTTTCATGAAAATTCATACACCACGGCCACCACTGCTTCCTTGTTTGTTGGGCTACTTCCTTGAGGGATTGTCAGGCAGCCCCTACTTCTATGTTGGCTACACCGGCTATACTGAGTGTAACCCTCGATGTCCCGGGATAATGTAGCTTGGTGGTAGACCCCTGCACGGATACCGCGCAAGGCTCTGGGCTTTCTTTGAAGGGCAAGAGCTCGGGATTCTTCTTGTGGTCTCCGACAGGTGCAACACCAACCTGAGCGTCATAAAGCAGGCAATAGCATCAAGGCCGCAGAATGTTTTAGTTCCTTGGCAGCTTAGATTGAGGTGTTTGTACGTCCACATTTGGTACTCATGTCATGACCGTCATGGCCCATCGTCAATCGTCGTGCTTTTTGTGGAGGTTCCAGAGGTTGCACAATATACATGTCAATGTTTTCACTGGGGGATTTGTGGACTGACGGCTCTGACTTTTGACTTTTGGACTCGGAGTCTTCTCGGTATGTTACGGTCATGGTCATGGAGTCACGGGTCATCATCATTCAGTATCCAAATAATTCATGACTCGGTGCATCATGAGTCAGGAGTCATGACTCAACCTTGCATCATTATAGATTATTATCATTGTTTTTTCGTCACCCTCATCATCGTCATCCTCATCATCATTATGATTAGCACCGTCATCAATCATCACCATAACCGTCATGATTCATGAACATCACCATCATCATCATCATCATCATCATCATCACTGTCATCATCACCTGATCATCAGGACCAAAGTCATAGTTCCACCACCACCTTCATCATCACCATCATCATCATCATCAGTATCATCATCAACATCATCATGCTGATCACCCTCGTCATGGTGGTCATGACTCACATCATCACGACCATCCTCTTCCTCCTCCTCCTCCTCCTCATCCTCCTTTTCATCATTTTCTGAACGTCTTTCACGCCGGCTTATTACTGATTACTACTTTTTACTTATTACTTACCCCATCTGACCCCTTAATCCCCCCTGACGGTTTATTATATGTGCATGTTTTTCTCCTTAGCTGCGCTGGCTTTTTCTGCTTGGTAAGGCCGTGAAAAACATGCGGCTTGTCCTTGTTGTAACAGGCAAAAGAAGAAACAAGGTGTTTCAGTCCCAAGATATTACAAGTTTGCAAGTGAACAGTGAACAGATGTTGTGATTTTGAGTTATGATGTACTTTGCAAGTCTGTTGGTTCAAAGCAGCGCTTAGGTCCTGACCCATGGATGCGATGTCCACGACATCCATGCTTGCTCTGAAAGAGGCATCCAGCGGGGCAGCTTCATAAACCACATGTTCTGCGCCACAGCGGTGCTTCGATCAGGCCCAGTATGGTTGGACTTCAAAGCGTGTTTGCCGCTTGCCTGGCTTATCCCAAGCCAAGATTCTATCCCAGGTTTGATCGCTCAACCCCCGTGCCCATGGCAAGATATTCGAAGCATGTCACAACGGAAGGAATATACGCATGTACATGACAATCCTTGCCACATGGAATGGAGGTACTAGCTTTTGTCCTCCAAGATCTTGTGATTAAATCTGTTCCGAGGCAGCTGACATTTAACAACTCGAGTCCGTTTTGAACCGTGGGTGATTTTGCCAAACCATCTTGCGTCAAGCCTTCTGAGGAGGGTCCTCTGCAGAAGACTGTTCAAGGTGAAGTTCGAGCACCCACTCCAGGAACATCGCCGGCGTTCATCAGCCATACTGCGCCTTTGCAAGGTGGACTCTGACAAAGCAGAGCAGTTGCTATCAATCGCAAATGGAGATTGGAGGGAGCGCAGCCCAACCCACTACTGTGTCTTTGGGTGCTGTCGTACTGTTCAGGACAGAGCGGAGGGAGCTAAAGTGTGAGAGAAGACAAGCGGAAAAAAGATATATATGCAGTTGTGCTTTTTAGATTCCCCAACTTCCATTATTTCGGCATCTGTTTCAGTACCGCTGGTGACGGTTGTAGGCTCGGTCCATTCCTGCCTTTACCATCCTTTGCCAAAAAATGGTTGGTCATATTTCTTCTTCCACATCAGAAGTAGGTGGGAAATTGTGGTGGGTAAAGCGCGGACTGCTAGCTTAAGTTCCTATATGACACTGGCCTCCGGAAGTATACGTTCAATGGCATATGCGGAAGCATAGAGTATGCACGACAGACATTAGATTTTTGAAGGATATTCTGGTCCAAACATATTTTTTTGGGTATTTAATGACAACCCAGACTGCAGATTTCTGTGCAGGAGTCTTGGGACAAAATGTGGTCAGCGATTGAAGTTACTCTACTGAGCCACTTGCCGCAAACGCCGTCCCTGCATCGGTGGACTGCGTGCTGCCCGGCGCATTTCAGCAGAGTGTAGGCCATATTCTGGATCGATGGAAAATGATGGGAATGATAGTGATGATTATGATAATGATTCCTGATTATATAATAATCTAGAACCTATTTGATGGTAAGGTAAACCGAGAAAGCCACCTTCAGCTTAGGTATGACCCAGCAAGATGGTATTTGCTGATGCAACTTTTTCATGGGTTATTGCGACAGGGCTGGTGCTTTTTGTATTCTCGGGCAAACAGTTCAGAATTTGATGATTTTTCTGCTGATAGCGACAGCTTTCTTCCTCTTGCAAGCAGTTCGCTGGAACCGCTAGCAGTGCAAGATGGAAGTGACGGTAGTTGTCCCAAAACTGTTGATCAACATTTCGAAACAGCGAATGAATCCAGAGAAGTGTTGAAGAGGAAGGAGTTTGTGCGTGCCAGAAAAGCGAGAGAGTGGATAATGGATGAAAACATGGCTATAAATCTGGTTCAGGTGGTTGTCGGCACTGGACCGAATGAGTCTTACCTCCACTTGATGCTGAGAGAGCATTCGCAAGATACCTGGACTGGCCAGCATGGCCTGCAGCAAGTTCCCCTGGTGAGGTTGGCCCAGCCTGGCAAGTCACCAGTGTCGCAGAATTTGGATAGCTACTGCCGGATGCAAACAACACCAGTAAGGGTGCTATTGGAAGTTGTTGAGGCCTTGCCATGCTTCAGCCTGGCAAAAGAACAAATTTCAATGTTCGAGATGTTGGTGGATATGGCTTCCAGCATTTGGCGAAAGCAGCATTTGAAACATGAGTCGTATCCATGGAAGCTCGCGCCCATTTTGGACAGGGATTACCCACAAGAGCTCAAACGAAAGGTGCTCACTCATTTTTTTGGTCTCAGCCGTTGCTGCTTGGAAGATGGTTACGCAGGTCCTTTGCAGGAGAAATTTGCATCAGCGGGCATTGACGAATGCTTGCGACAAGGATCTTCCTTTATGATGTGTTTGGTGAACACATTTTGTTCCAAAACACAAAATGTTGAACTTGAAAACAACTTTGCCCGAGCCAGTTCTGCCAGAGCTTATGTACGTGGAAACCGGCATTCGTCAGCTACAATGTGCTGCAAACATGTAGCGTCAGATATCCACGAAAGCCACCAAAACGCATTGGGCATGTCAAAGCCAAAGTGGAGCACCAGAAAGAGAAAGCATGGGGATGATGCTCAGGGTTGCCTCACGAAGCTGAGTCCTCATGATGGAAGCCAAGAAGCAGGGGGCTTTTTCAGTCTTCCAACGTCTGTTAGCACGCTTGCGCGGAACACAGATGGGGCAACGTCATCATCCAAGTGCAGCTTGCAGAACTCACGCCAGCCCACAAGGTTGAATAGTTGGCACCTTTGTTTGCAAGATGTATTTTCAGAGCCAGAAAATCCTTTTGAAACAAGCAATGATCGCTTTCAACGACTTACTGAAGTCGCAAGGCACAGGATGCTGGATGAGCGATATAGGGCAATGTATGCTGCAAGGGCCAAAGCAACCAATGAGGCGAACAAGGTTGCCAGCCCTGATCAGGCAGGTTTGTTGGCATTGCTGAACAAAGACAAACCCTTGAAACTTGGACCTTGGGGACTTGGTGACAAGTCATACCCTTTGGCCCTTGAACTTCTGCAGAAATATTCCTGTGAAAAGGGATTCGTCAAAAAATACGACTCCAAGTTTGTCAAGTCATATGGTGGCTTGGTTGAACATGCTGAGGGCCTTCCGGGCAACGACGTGGTCTTGGAAAAGTTCTGCATGAAGCTAGGAGGATGTTTTCATGCCCTGGGGGAACAAGAGAAGAACAATATTCTTGCTGTTCTCAGGCAAATGCGAAACGTGGTCAGGATGCATAGGAAGAGACGCGGCTGTGACCATCACCCCTCTTTCGTGCTCCTGCTTGCCCAAGTGAAAGATGGATCAACCGTTTGTCCTGATGGGTTCCCTAAGGCGTACTTGCTATGTCAGGCAAGTTTGAACCCCCTTGACCTTTGCTTGTGGGAATGCACGATTACAGAAGCTGGCAACTCTGGCGACTGCTCGCGTGTGATGTGCCCCAGGGCCTTTTCAGTCACTTTGGACCACACTGTTCACCCGGATCTCTCTGGATCCATGGCTTCCATGACCGTGCCTACCCTCCAAACCATGCACCAATTTGCTTATTCCTTTAGGCACCGAGGTTTTGAGGGATTGAGACTGAGAGTCACGTCCACCTATGAGGTTACAGCCTTGAATGCCTTGTACATTGGCGATGCGGAAGCTACTTTTGGAATGGGTGCAGATGACAATGCATTGCCAGTGAACCCCGATGAATGTTCCGATGACAGTTCTGGCGATGATGGTGGTGATGACCCCACCCACGAAAATATTTCCAAATGCATGGCCTTGTTGAGGGGTCAATCTGCAGGCCCGAAGAAGCCGAGGACGAACCGTCAACGCACCGATGAGCCAAGGCATCGGGAAACACCAAGGTCATCAAAGCAGGCACCAAAGCGAAACCAGATTAAGAGAGAAACTTCAGCGGCTGTGCCTTGTGACTTGCCGTCACATCTCCTGATCCATAGTCTGTCATGATGCTGCGGGTTAGGGAGCGATGCTGATGATGGAGATCAAAGTAGTGATGATGATGGTGATGATTGATGACCTTAATGGTGATGATGATCATGCTGATGGTGGTGATGACGATGACGATGACGATGACGATGTTGTTGTTGTTGTTGTTGATGATGATGATGAGGATGATCTGACGATGATCTGATGATGATCTGATGATGATCCGACGATGATGATCTGATGATGATCTGATGATGATCCGACGATGATGATCTGATGATAATGATGATGCTGATGATGATCATGATGGTGATGATCTGATGATCTGATGATCTGATGATGATGATGACGATGATGATGATGATGGTGATGGTGATGATGATGATGAAGAAGAAGAAGAAGATGATGATGATGGTGCCGCCGCCGCCGCGGGTGCTGCTGCTGCTGCTGCTGCTGCTGCTGCTGCCAACCTATTTTGCACATGTGGGCTTGTAGCGCGCGCGTGCGCACACACAGTAAGCAGTATAGTCTACTGATTAGTCACCTGTCATCCTGAGGGCGGCTTTCATGATGATGATCATCATGATTCATGATGATGATGATGATGATGATGACGATGACGACGAGGAGGACGACGACGATGGCGGCGACGGCGACGAGCCCAGAGAGTTTTGGTTTTGTTTTGTGAGACCGTGACAGTGTGATTGTGATTGCGAGCTTCGTGACAAACATGTTTGTCAAACCCCATGATGAAAGGATGGTATACGATCTAGCATGCCAAAGACGCCAAAGACGCCAAAGCCCAAAGCGTGCAGGTTAAGTTTTAAGTTTTTGAGTATCTGTAACAGTATAAGTTTTGCTGTTTGACGATGACTGCCGCGTTTTGACTTCGAAATTATGGCTGCTTGAGCTGGTGTGATGTGAAGTAGTCATGCCATACGCCCATGCCGTATGTGCGTGGCCAGATAGTCGGGTCTGCCTTCTAGATTGTTTTCGCCTGCCTTTGCTCGCCATGCCCAGGTGATGACGAACTGCCTGCAGAAAAGGAGCCTTCCGAGACCGACGTCAATTGGCTGTATGCTGCCAATCTTGAGAACCCTGCGCCTGGTGTTGCCCCAGCAAGCTCTTCAAGTTCTAGCAGCGCACATCTTCAACAACAACTTGAACCTGAACCTGCATCCCTTGTGACAGTGGATGCAGCCGGCTGGGTCCAATGCGCTGAAACAGGTGAATGGCTAGGTGGCTTGCTTGTGACCATGCGGGTTCCATTTCGGCAGTGGGGAAGTGCCACCGTTTAATTCACATGACTCATCATCACTCATTGTCATGTCATGAGTCATAAGATAAGTCATAACTATTCACAACTGACAATTCATGGCTCATGAACGTTGCCCATTTCATAGCGCATTTTGCCGATTCTGTTTAACTGTTTGACGCAGGTGCTCTTCTGTAAATGTCTTCTGTTCGGACTGGATTCAAACCATTCCGGGTCCTTTGGGTTTTTTGACTAAAATTTGGGCCTGCAAAAGGATGGGATGCGGGATAAGCGGATTCAGGTTTCAGCAGATCTTTTATCACACAGCTGCCGTAGAAGCCAAGGTCGGCTGACCCAGTTGCACCAGAACACCAACAAGCACGCTCTCAGTGCGAATTGCCGCCGTCATGCCAAGTGCTCTGTGATCAAGCGGTTTAGCCAGCTGCCAAGTGACAGGCCTGATAGTGTAATGTTGAGATGGCTTTTGATGGGCAAAGACACCCTGCGATCTGAAGGGTCCAAGCATATGAGCATGCTTCTCAGCCGAGTTTTGGTGTTGCTGTGTTGTCAAAATGCCTGACAACAAGTTGGATAGGTCAAATTCGAAAAACGATATTGATATTGTATGCTTGGTTTACGGTGATGGTATCCAATACACGGCTTAGGTTCCGTATAGGAACAGCAAGGGGCAGCAGTGGCTTCAAGAATTTACCTTTCTGGTTATTTGCAGGAGTTTTCCGGCTCTACTGGTCTTCGATCTGAGGTGGATTCATGCAGACGCGACGGAGAGATCATTGCGCGGTGGAGATTGACAATGTGAAGGGGAGACATCACTTCTTCAAAAGACAGGACATTGGCAAGCGCAAGCAACTTGGGTCTCCAGGTGTTTGGATTTTACCCTATTCGCTTGAACCTTGCGAACTTTAGGATCCACAGGGGGTCTCTCAACTTTCAGAGATCGGGAAAGGCTCTGAGGGAAACACCAGAGAGAAACGTTTGCAAAAAAAGGCAAGTGTAGAACTCACTGCAGCCAGCAGCTTGTTTCACACTTCTGTTTGCAGCTGGTTTTGTCATGCAACTGCATACACTTGCATCAAGAGCAATGCGCAGTGAGCAGGTGTAGCTTTTTTGGCCGTTGCACATCTGATTTCTGAATTTTATGCGACCGCTTTGTGACTTGACAGCGCGCCTTTTATGTAAGCCCCGCGGTAAGACCTTATTTTCCAAAAATAAGGCCTTATTTGTGGCTTGACGCAAATGATTATGCAAACGCAACGCAAGTTAATCACAAAAAAAACGCAACTGGTTCATTAAGGAAACGCAAAGCAAAACATAACACAAACATAAAAGCGTTTTATGTTTCAATTATGTCGCATTTATGCGTGCACTTGTGCATAGTTTATTTTTTTTGTGTTTTTTTTACGTCGTCAGAAAAATAAGGCCTTATTTTGTGCCTTACGTAAACAGTTACGTAAACAGAACGCAAACGATACGCAAGCAATGCGCAAACAGTGCGCATATGCAACGCAAAACCACACATATGTCTGTTTTGCGCGGAACTTGTGCTGAGGCTATTTTTTTTTGTGTTTTTTTTGCGCGGTGTTTGCGACACAGTTTACGTCAGACCCAAAATAAGGCCTTATTTTGGCAAAATAAGGCCTTACGGGTTGGCTTACATAAACTGCGCGCATGTGTGACGCATAGACCCCGCAAACAAAACACATATGAGAGCGTAAAGGTACACAATTGTTTGCACTTATGCAGTTGCTGATACATACATTTTGACAAAACCTTTAGCAACAACACGGGGAAAGTTGACCGCTCTGTGCTGACCGTGTGCTGGTATTTGTGAAGCATTTGGCTGAGCTATGCTGTCAAATATGAGTGTAACAGAGACTCCTCAAAGCATGTCTACTATGCCTGGATTTCACTGATTTCATTTCAACCAAGGTTTCAATCAGACTATTTCTCTAAATTATTATTGTTGTTCTTTTTTTTTCGGGCTTGGGACCACTGGCCGCAATTCGATCGCTTGCCTGCTGGAGTCGTGACAATGCCCAAGAAGATCAAGCAGTCTGGAGGCTTGCAGCAGGCTGCTGAGGAGGATGGCCCTCCGCCATCTGAAAGTGGGGCCTCCTGTTCCAGGCCTGAACTTGCTTCAGATGAGATCCGTGACAAGCTCGGCTTGCCAGAAAGCTACCGCATCAAGTATTGCCGTTTGTGTGCCAAGTCATCGTTGCACAAGGCAGAATATCAAGAGACGGCCGCATGGGGTGACTTGATAGCTTGGGGGAATGGCACCCGGGTTGCTCCCTCAGGCGTCTTTTGCAGGCAGGTGTTCTTGAACAAACAGGGTGTGGCGGCTTCATTTCATTTCGCTAATCATATCCACTTAACCAGATAGGCATTCTTGATTTCTACAATTTTCAATGGTGACAGCTGAGCCTTTATCCCAACCTCCTTGTACAGATCCTGCGACCCTTTGGTAGGCTGTGCAAGCACGTGTATGTCCGTGGAAGTTTCTCTGACCAGTACAACACCATTCAGTCTTACTGTGAGGCAATCCACAAAAGCCCGTCCCTCCACCAAGAGTTTATGGCTGCCCGTGCCAAGACTGTGGAGATGAAGGTAGAGAACCCTGCCATGCAGATCAGCGGAAAGCATGACCTGGTACCAAAACGCCGTATGGCATTGAAGCAGACGCAGGACAGACATTGACAGACGTGGTTGCATCAGGGTTGGAACACACAAGCAGCCTTCTGTGGAATTTGCTGGGGGTTCCGCGGATCCCACCACATCACGAAATGTTTGGTTCTGATTATAAGATGTTGTAGCTATAAGTCTATCACTATAACATTATAACTGTTGCAAGATGTAGGCATTCAAAATTTAACTTTTCAACTCTATGACACCCATGTCATGACTCATGAGTCATGAGTGATGCGCCATGAGTCATGAGTCAGACTGACTCTTGAAACTCTGAATACCACAAAGAGAGACCGTGCCGTTCCTTGCAGGAAGATGAGATGGATGGTGAAATTGAATACTTGATGAGGTTGGACATTTACGAGGAGAAACATGGACCAGCGCCCAAGAACAAAATTGCACCGTTGATGCACATGGGCTTGCAGAGTGTTCGAAATCCGTGGCGTGTGAAACGACCAATCATATGCATGCTGATGTGTTATGCTTCATGTGTTCATCTTTTGAGCCCTTCCATGCACGCTTGACAACTGAACCATGTGACTAGATGATGGCGATGTATATTGTTTGAGGTGATTTAACTTTATGTGTTTGACTTCCGTCGTTTCAATTCCGCTGAGGTAACAAAGATTTTCCGAGGCCGCCCTGTCACCGGAGTCATGGTGGTGAAAGAAGAGGACCGCGGCATGTTCAGGCTGAACAAGAAGCAGCGAAACAGTGTGGAGTTGGAAACCTGCTTGCTTGACGATGTGGAGCTCCGGGAAAACCAGGCTGAGCAGCTTTACGAATCTGCAACGAAACATCTTTTGGAGGCACCCACCGATGCCCCGACAGACTTTGTGCTGGGTACTTGTGATCCGGGCAGCGGCGCTGGACTGATGATGTTCTTCAAGAGCTCTGCGTCCGGGAGTGATCCGAGCAGGTCGTTGCCCAACAAAGACAAGACTGCGCAAAGTGCCAAAGCAAAGGCAAAACCGAGACCTTCAGATCCAGCAGATGACGGTGATGATGATGAGGATGATTGCAGTGGGCTGTCTTCAAGATTGCTTACAATGTTTGGAGGCAGCGGAGCCGCCAAAGCCAAGCCGAAAGCAAAAGCCGGTGCAAAGCCCAAAGCCAAGCCCGTGCAGGAGAGCCAACGACATGAGGAAAAGAAATCTGCAGGGGCTGCACATCTTTTCCAGCAGTTGCGGGCCGTGCCTGCTTCCACCAGTGCTGGGACAGGGAAAAGAGCCAATGCCGCCAGTGCGGGCGAAGAGGAGCCAAGCAAGAAAGCCAAAGTCAAAGGGCGGCAAAGTGCTTCAGCAGTTCACCAGGCAGATGAGACTTTTCTATCTGAAGCTGAAGAAAGTTTGGCGGAACTGGCCAAGTCAGACATGCAGCAATTGGCATCTGAGAAGGATTTGCATACTTTTTGCCAAGCACATCTTCCAAAGTGCCAGGATTTGAGCGCACAGGCATCCCAGAAGATTGCCCAGATGAAACGCAGAAAGAATTCTGGCGAGAATTCGGCTATGCTCGAGAAGGCGAAAGACATCAACGCAGCTGCCTCCACATTGCAGGGTCTGTTCACTCAGCTGTCCTCTGTCGCTCCTAAAGCAGACGAGCTGGGCAACTTGATCAATCTTGCTTCCCAACAAGGCTTTGACTGCGGCAGGGTCAGCAAGATGAAGTTGCTCAAGGCAGAGGTCATGGACTTCGTCAAGTTTGGCAAGTTTGATGAGCTTGCAGATGCGATTACTCAGTTCCAGTCCAAAGCTAGCTGTGAGGATGCAGACTACTTCCAAGCACAGCTGTGCCTCATCCTCGAGCAAGTCCTGCAAAAACTTTTGCGGGCAATGCCGCAGACACAGGTGCGCTTTGGATCTCCATGGGTTACTTCCATCAGACGTTTTGTGGACGCCATTGTGGCAAAGGACCAGCTTGACTTGCCTCCTGAGTTCCAGGTTCAGTTCAACAAGTTGCAGCTCATTTTTGCTCATGATGACAAGACTCTTCTTCCAAACGCTGTGTTGTCAGCAGCAGGTGAAGTTCTACAGGCCAAGCCGGAGTCAAAGCTTTTCTACGCAATGGTACTTCTACCGCAGGGGTCATCTTTGGTGGAGCAAGCCCAAGCGGCTGCCAAGAAAAGATTGGCTTCCGAAGAACATCTGGTAGAGTTGGAGCAAGTTACCTGCAACGTCAAAGACATGGAGTCGAAGGCTTCAGACCTGTCCGCTGAGGAAGTGGGAAATGTTTGGGATCGTTTGGCGAACCTGCGGGTTCAGCTGGCTGGAAAGCAAGAGTTTCCAAACGTCGAAAAGTTGGAGCTGCAGGTGAAAGCTTTGTGTGAGAAGCTCATCACCCTTCACACGTCCAATGACCTTGCGCCCTTCATTCAGTCCCAGGTTGTCCACGCCACCAACAAGATGGCATGCCTCAAAAAGCCGGAATGGTCAGTTGTTCATCTGCGGAAAATCGTTCCAGACCATGCAGTCTTCAGGAGAGCTGCCCGGGCGGGGAAAGACATTAAAGCCTGACCGGTTGCTACGACACAATGGTCTCAAAATCATTAAGGTGAGTTTAAAGCTTATATTATATTTCAAATTTAACCTCATGACTCATGATTCATGATTCACTTCCTTGGTGCCTATTCTCCAGGATTCATGTTTTGACTTAGGAACAAGGCTTGATGTATTTATTTGAAGTCGTTGTTGAGAATGTTAATGCTGATAAAATTCGCGCCCAATAGTGGCAGACCAGCCCATTGCAGGAGCCATGACCAGCTCATGCAGTGTTGTGGGGCTTTTGATATTTCCCATGGCCATGCAGATGGGGAGATGACATTGGAGAAGTCGCACGCGCTGATGCTTGTTTGGTCCCAGTGCCAGAATGACTTGGATGGACTCTCCTCTTCACAGTTGTTGCAAAGCGCGCTTGCAGATTTCAGAGAGCAGTTCTTTCTCAAAATGCAAGAGGGTTTCCAGAACAAATGCGTCAGCATCAAAAACAACATGATTTCGGTGATCAAGGATGTGATAGACAATGCGCCGCCGACAACATCTGAGAAGTGGGGAGCGTTCAAAACCAACATCGAAGACTTCCAGCGTCTTGGCACTGCGGACATGTTCTCTGAGCAGGACAAATCGGAGATGAAGGAGTTCGCCCACGCTGCAGAGACCTTTCGCATCTGTGTTTTCAACAGCGGCTGGGCGACATTATTTTTAATTTTTGTGTGTTTGCGTGCGGTGAGCTTTTGTTTAGAACTTAAACTGATTGATTCTATCCCCACAAGTTTTCATTAATGCTAACGCCGATTAGCCTTAATCTGCAATCAGTGCTCAGCTCAATGGCTTGTCTTGTCTCTTCCGAGTCTTCCGCGTTGACTCACTTTAGTCTCCGTCTGCAGGGCAGCCAAGCAGAAATCAATAAAATCACTGCGAGCAACAATAACATAACATATCTATACACATCTGATTATGTCTTGCATACTGCATACGTACATATGCGTCTATAGAGGTAGGTAGGTAGGCGGGCCGATAGAGACAGATGGACCAATGCTGAATAGCAACCAACCACCCTTGAGGTATGACTATCATGGAGGGCGAAAAGAAAGGCCCTTGGAAATTGTCAACGAACCCACAGGAGCCTGCAGCATCAATGTTCAAGGCACTGAAAGCCCTCAAGCTGGCGATCCACGACCCTCAATTTTCCAAGGACAAGTTGGTTGGCGCATTTCAGCACCAAGGCCTCGATGCTGACACTTTTGCAAATCTCTTCGGCAGTTTGGAAGATTCACTGGTGGCATGGACAAAGACCCTTCAAGAAAAGGTCCAGCAGCAAGCAGAGACAATTGTTGAAGAGATGGACAAGCTACAGTTGCCCGAGTACAAGGCTGATGTGGAGAGTGAGGTCAAAAAGGTTCTTGGTTCGAAACGCGTAGAGGATGCGTCCAAGCTGGTTAGCAAGGTGAAAGCATTCCTTGATGCGGTGGAGAAGTGCTGTGGCTGTCTTGCCGGCATCGAGACTGACACGAAGAAGGTGCAGGATTCTTTGATGTCTGGAAGGAAATTTGTGTATGTCTTCACTATCCTCTCAGTACTGGAAAGCCCGGTCTGGAAGAGTGTTTGCAAAGAGACCGTTTCCAAGAAGGAAAGCAGACAGGCCAACATTGCCGAAGATTTGCAGTTCGCTCTTACCGGGGTGAAGACGAATGGTGTCAACTTGCCGGATGACTTGCTGCAAAGATGCGCGGATCAATTGGCAAAGGCAGGGCAGACGCCCCCAGAGTGAGCGAAAGTGGGGGTTTCAAGTTAGGACGCGCTGAGAGCTGCTGGTGGGCCGCTAATACGAACCAGGTTTGTTTCTGCAGGTCTTTGGCGCTTGAAATTTCGTCGTTTTGTTATTCTGATTCATCCGTCGTTCATTGCTTCAGCAAGAACAATCTGAAACTTTCCACATGTAAAACAGCAACCAGCCGATAGAAATTGAATTGGCCTCACCAGCAAGCTCCGTAGCAGCATGAGTAAGAGTTCCTGTTCCTAGATCTTAGATCATAGATTGGCAGAGTTTCTATGACACTTCTCTACAGATGCCGATGAGCATTTGAGAAGGTAGCGGGGCGCCACGTCTGGGGTGCTGGCCCACCGCTTCGTTGTACCAGTACTAGCCGGTGTCGAATGTGGACTGGTCTAGTCTCTGATTTGGTTTCGGAAAACTCGGTCCATGGTGCATGAACCAGATATCTTCTCAGATTCTTGACCCCTGACAGAAATTCCGCTTTCAGATTTTGTTTTTTGGTAACTGGTTGGTAAGTAGCAACTGACAGCAGAATAGCTAGTGCTTGCGTTGTGATTCCCTGCAGCACCACGCACTTGCCTGCCCACGACCACTTGCTACCCAAATGTACGACTCTATGAGTCTATGACTCGCTGCACGACTCAAGCTGACACCTGTCAAGTTTGTTTTTGTGAGCTCCAGGCAGAAGCAACGTGCAGCAGCGGGGATGATTCTTGGTTTTGTTTACTTGAAGTTCTGAGCCTGGTGGTGACATGAAAATCACAGTCACCTTACCGCCCAGTCAGCCTGAAACTGGCAGATTGTGGGACTTCTGTTTCTGTGCTGGCGGACATACGTCACAAGCATCATGGGAAGGGAAACAATGCCGGGTCGATTTCTGTCTGTATCCCCTTTCGGATTGCTAGGCAGTTTCACATTCAACTTGCTGGATAGAACTAGTTGGCCAAGGTCAAGGACCGTGTTTGGCCTGATCGGTGAATGTCATCGATGTGCTTGTTCAGTCTGCGCTTTGGGACTTGAAGGTAGAATTGTTGCTGGGATGTGCCGATTTACCGTTTCCTTCTGCTGCCAACCCTTGATTTGCAGGGTATTTTTGATCAGGTCGAACGGAGTAGGGTGCGACATCAGGGGGACAAATTGAAGAAGACGCAGAGATTTCATGTTTTTACGATTTAGCAATTCCCGTAATATTGCTAGCGCAAACTATTTCAGAGTCACCAAGCCAGGAAATGGCGATGGACATTGGAACCACTCTCAGTCAATTGCATGCAGATCTGATCACCTTCAATTCGTGCTTCTTCGGCCATCGATCATGGGCCGAAGGAAGGCGGAGAAACCGCCTCCAGAACCAAAGGCGAAGGGCAGGGCATCAAAGGCCACGGCATCAAAGGCCACGGCACAGCCCAAGGTGCTGCCTAGTGCCAGCCCTGTTTCCGAAGAACCGCAAAAGAAGCGGTCCCGGAAAGGAAATCCTGAAGATAACCCGGCTGTGGGCTCACTACCTGAGCCTGCTCGACCATCGTCAGCGGGAGTGCTTGTTTCCCCGCAGGAGACATAGTTACGAACATTGATTTTATTTGGTCATTTTTCTTTGGAACAGCACGGTGCAAAACTCAGTTCACAAGCACAGACCAAGTTGTCATATCCGCATCCCGTGCTTGCACACAAGCTTCTGAAATCCATACCTGCTGCTTTGACACTCCTGACTCCTGACTATGGTTTGTTTCCCTCAGTTTGACAATGGATACAGGACAGCATGCAGCATGCAGCATACAGAATGCATACAGCATACAGAATGCAGCATACACAAACCACACAGTGCATGCCACAAAATAATGATGGTGAACTATTTGTCTTGATTAGACTGCGGCGCAGCACGACTCTACGAACACAAACCGATTACTGATCACATTGGTTCGGTAGATACAACGTGGACTTGGTAGCTGCTTGGGTGACATACAATGTGGATGTGAGAGGTGCTCACAGAAACATACACACACAGACCACATGGACCATGACTCACTATGACTGCAACCAAAAGTTTTGGATTGAGAAAACACACATTGTGTGACATTCGTTGGAACCTTTTCGCAATGCAGGATTCAGCAGCCAAGCCGGAGATAGAGCACAAGCAATCTCCTCAGCCGGACGTCTCTTTGGAGGAAGCTCTTGGCGATATGATGGACAAGTATCTCTCCGAAGCTCCTGAGACGTTGAGCAGAACATCATCCTAAGCCCCTTAGGGAACAAACAGCAGAAGCACCAGTGACATCATGCTATAGGCTAAAGCTATATAAGGCTGTAAGTAGTACGATAACAGCAAAAGGAAATGCATATTTAGATATTCATACTTCGAACAGTCATCGGCGGAATTGTCCTTGTCTGCGGTAAGATGTAGCTGTCTGCAGACAAGTGGAACGCCTTGACGCTGTACATGCCGTCATCGATGCTCTCAAGGTCACTGATGACTTTGCTCATGTTGGAGTCTTGGACTTCAGGACCCATGTCCACGTTCTCTAATATTGCAACCGATGGTTTCGTCGCAGATATCACATCGCAGGTTCCAAAGAATGTGCTCACACTGCAATTCCCTGTGTCCCCCTGCTGGAAAGAGGTTCGGTACTCACTGTATCGGATGTTCATGCGAGAATTCCCCGTACAGGAGAACCCACTCTTCAGAATGGAGATCGGCTCGTCGTTGATGGCTTCATGGCAACTGTGGCTCTTGTGCGTCTCACACCGAGGCTGTCCAGCCTCAGTTTCATCTTTTTTCTTCTCGCCCAAACCTTCGGTATCTTTGCTGTCAAGATCTGAGGGGCCGCTGAGAGCTTCACCCAGCTGCACCACATCAGTGAAGATGCAACATTTGTTTTGCGTGATATGGTTTTGCAAGAAAGCCTGCTTCCAAGACTCCTTTTCGCAGCAAAATGCCACGTGGGGCTGCAAGGGCCGCATGAAATGCTCGCTCAGAGCAGCAGTTGCTGCGGAAAAAGCCAGCTCGCCAGCTCCGGATCCGGAACAAAGGGAGCCCATAGCAATGTTTTCATCAAAAGCCAGTGCCTCATTCCCACCCAGCTCATCACAGGCAACCTTCACGTAGTGTTGCGCCAAGTTGCTGAGAAAATGAATCATATCCACTTGACCATCTGGTCCAAGAAAGGGCTGCATCGATTCCATGTCCAATGTGTCATCCGCATCATCCTTCTTTTTCTTCTTTCTTTGTGCCTGGCCCAGTCGGGGCTTGGTGTCCACCACCCCTTTCTGATCCATCAAAACCTCATCATCACGGCAAAGCTCCTCAGATTCACCTCCTTCAGACCATGGTTCGCCATCTCCACTGCCACCATCACTCGCTACCTCCGATTTGACTGAGCCAAAGAGATCCCCAATGTCATCAGCATCATCGATCCGAGCCGAGGCTGACTGCGACGCAGCTTCCGGCTTACAAGCAATCTGCTCAGCCTCACTCAAGACTTTCTGCTGGGCAGAAGGAGCAGACTGTGAACTTGCTGCTGCCGCATCTTCATCCTGCAGCACTGGAGCATCGCAACCAGCTTTCTTACCCTTGCAGTCAAAGATATTTGTCATGGTCAATCTAATCACTGGGTTTGTCTTTGTTTTTCGAGGCATTGGAATCTGAGAATTGCTATTCTGGGTCTGGATCTTGTTGTCAAAGATATTTCTCTTCGTCTGTTTGATTGGAATTTGCCAATTCTTGGGAAAAACGACTTTCTTCTTTGGTGTCGAACTTCTTTTCTTTTGGCCAGTTCTGGCCTTGGCTGCCTTTTCACCTAGCTGTGAAGGCAATGCCACCAGTGAAGTCTCACCCTTCACCACATCGCCCTCCTTGTGCAAATTGACGCCCTCGTGCTCGGTGGTCTCATGCTTGGCGCCCTGGCAACTAGAGGATTCTACAATCTCATCGCATCCACCCTGCTTACTCACAGCCTCCTTGCCCTTCTCACAGTCGACGGAGGTGCTGGCGCCGGGAGGCTGCACCATGTCACTGATGCCAACCTGCTCATTCACGGTCTCATTGCTATTGCTTGCGCTCGGTGGCAATAGATTGTTGCCTTGCTCATCAACTGCCTCCTGGCTGTTCCTGTGATCGGCCAAGCTGCTGACACTCTGGGGCTGCGACACCCCGCTGTCCCCAGCCTGCTCGCTCACAGCCTCCTTCCCATCGCTGGAGCCCTGCCCACGGAATTGAGGGATGGGTAAGAAGTCAATGGGCGAGCCTATGGCACAGGACCATAATGACTTCCCATAGGCTCATAGGCACATAGGCTATGCCAATGCCATTCTCCTGCTATCTATCACTTTGACAGAGTCCCCCTCTCCCGATCCTTTTCTCATCCCCTCTCTCACCGTCTCTCACCCTCTCTCATTTCTCTGCGTCACACACACACACACCACACGCACGCGCGCGCACACACACACGCACTCTCCCTTTCTCCTCTCACTCTCTCTCTCCTTCTCTCCCTCTCTCCGTCCCTCCCTCCCTCCCTCCCTCTCTCTCTCTCTATCCCTTTCTCTTTTCTCTTTTCTCTTTTTCTCTTTTTCTCTTTTTCTCTTTTTTTCTTTTTCTCTTGTCTCTCCTTCTCTCCTTTTCTCCTTTTCTCCTTTTCTATTTCTCTTTTCCTTTTTTCCTCTATTTTCTATTTCTCTTTTTTTTATTTATCTTTTTATCTTTTTATCTTTTTCTCTTTTTCTCTGTCTCTCTCTGTCTCTCTCTGTCTCTCTCTGTCTCTCTCTCTCTGCTCCCTCTGCTCTCTCTGCCCCCTCTGCTTTCTCTGCTCTCTCTGCTCTTTGCTCTCCTGCTCTTTGCTCTCTCTATTTCTCTCTCTCTCTCTATCTCTCTCTCTCTCTATCTCTCTCTCTGCTCTCTCTGCTCTCTCTTCTCTCTCTGCTCTCTCTGCTCTCTCTGCTCCCTCTGCTCTCTCTGCTCTCTCTGCTCTCTGTGCTTTCTCTGCTCTCTGTGCTCTCTGTGCTCTCTGTGCTCTCTGTGCTCTCTGTGCTCACTGTGCTCTCTGTGCTCTCTTTGCTCTCCGTGCTCTCTGTGCTCTCTGTGCTCTCTGTGCTCTCTGTGCTCTCTGTGCTCTCTGTGCTCTCTGTGCTCTCTGTGCTCTCTGTGCTCTCTGTGCTCTCGCTCTCTGCTCTCGCTCTCTGCTCTCTGCTCTCTGCTCTCTGCTCTCTGCTCTCTGCTCTCTGCTCTCTCTCTCTCTCTTTCTCTACCTCTCTCTCTTTCTCTCTTTCTCTCTTTCTCTCTTCTCTCTCTCTTCTCTCTCTCTTCTCCGCCCTCCCTCCTTCCCTCCCCTCTTTCCTGAGGTACGACGTGGAGCTCGCCGTGACCAAGGTCTTCCTGGAGAAGAGTTACAAGGTGCTGGGGTGTGTGTGTGTGTGTCTCCCCTCCCTCCCTGCCTTTCTTCCCCCCCCCTCTCTCTCTCTCTCTATCTATCTCTCTCTATCTCTCTCTCTCTCTCTCTCGCTCCCTCTCTCTCTCTCTCTCCCCCTCTCTCCCTCCCCACTTAGCTACCTCTCGCCCTCTCTGTTCCTTCTCCCTTTTTCTCTCTTTCCGACTCTTTCCCTTTCCTTGTCTCTCGCCGTCTCCCTCTCGCTTTGTCTATCTGTCTGTTGGTCCTCTCTGTCTCTGCTCTCCCTGTCTCCAGAGATATTCTACGTACGTAGGTACGTACGTACGTACGTACGTACATACATACATACATACATACATCCGTGCAAACGTACACACGTACAAACGCGCATACATGTATTGATTTATTTCTTTTTGTTTATATTGAATATGGCTTCCATACATTCCATATGCCATACTGAAAGGGATGTAATTAGTTTCAGTAAACGTTTCAATGTTCAGCCACCAAGAAGCAAACAAAGTAAGACTGAGTCCTGCAGATCAATCATGAGTCATGAGTCATGAGGAGTCATGAGTGAGTCACGAGTCATGAGTCATGATGAGTCGCTATTAAAAGTTACGGCCTGGATTGACAATTTTCGCAGGCTGCGAATGTACATCATCGCAGTTCGCATGGACGGCAGTGTCACTGGGGATGATGCCAATGCCGAGAAGTTTTTCGACCAGGTGGCTTTGCTTCTAGAGGCAATGAAAACGAAACCATTTCCTCTTGAACGCTTGATCCTTCCTGAGTCGGCGCCGTACATTGTGAATGAATTGAGTCGACGGCAAGCACATCGGGACGACACGGATCGAAGGATTTCGGAAAATGAAATACAGAGGGATACTCGACTTTGTCATGTTGTTGTTTTTGAAGGCTTGGCCCAGCTGGATTGCCTCGGGTCGAACCAATCGATTCCACAGCCCCCTTTGGATTTCATTTTCCTGTGCCAAATTGGCTCCTTCAATCATCCTTTAAATATTATAATTTTAATGATCAGTACGATTTTACAACATGTTTGGTTTCCATGCTTAGAAGGGCTGCCGCCCCTGCCGCCGGCCCCTGTCGCCGACCCCTGCCCAGCGTCGTGGTATCAGTGTCGTTGTATCAGGGGATTTTGCCGCAGGGGCAAAGGGTCCACTGGTTGCACACGCGCACACAAATACACAAAAATGGATATTTTATACAAGATTTGGACGATGCTGCATGTGATATGGAAAGTTCGGTAAGTTGTAGCCCTTCAGCCTGGAGGTCAAAAATTGGGAGTCTTCCTTAGATATTTAAAATGATGAAATCATATGATATTACAATTTGGGAAATTGGACATTGGATACTAATTCTCCGTTCTCACTGATGTTGATGTTGTAGCAACATCTTTTTGAAGAGAAGAGAACTGTACATGTAGAATTTTTGGCTAGCCACTTTTTCTTGTCATTGCTTGCAGCCGACTATGATTATGACTTTGACTGATTATGACTCTAGCCATGGCGGCTACAACTTAAGCTGTATAAAAAACCTTGAAGTTGGAACTCTATAGCTTATGCTGCCGCAATGCTTGCGGCGCGTCGAAATCCCAAAAGCTTCTACAAGTACTGCGGCAGCATTAGAGTTCCTACCTCGGTGTGCCTCTCCTTTGTAGCTCCTTGCGTTGCATTTCCGTCGTCCTTCCCTTTGCTTGTCTTTCTCCTCGACTCCTCGCTTCTCTGTGCTTGCTTGCTGCCCTGCGTCAGCGTCTTCTACGCGGTGGGGTGTTGCACATGTTGCGTAGGTGCGTGCGACGCTCGCGTAATATTCTTCTAGACTTGCATGTCTTATTTGGCTTGATGTTTTTTTAATATTTAGGGCATTTAAAATTTGAGTTCAAGCACCAGGGATGTGTCTGTCAGACGCACACCGAGAAGTGCAACAATCTTCAGAATCAAGTGTCTGAGATGTTTGCAAGACACAAATCTAGAAGTGTAACGAGCGTTGTCCTTGGGTTTCTTACAACTCAAGTGGTGAGGGAGGGTCCTGACTGGTTGGCAGGGGAAATTTTGTTTCCAAGAGCTTAATTCTTTATCTTCCTTTTTCTTTGTCACCAAAGGTACTATGTTATCACCAGTGAGAATTACAGCCACCGCAAATTTTCTTGTTTAAATGTATATGCCTATAGCCTATAGTCCATAGCCCATATATATATAAATAAATAAATAAATTGCGACCAAACAGAAACAACTCCTTTTTCGTTTGTGATGTTGCAACTCTTGGCTTGTTGAATTTCGTTCATAAAACTATCAAGTTCGTTCATAAAACTATCAAGCCACACATAGATATGTGTGTAATTGTCAACTGTGTACTTATTAGCAGTAAATGTAGAAACACATATAGACTGGAGGCGGGCCATAAATATAAGTTCTAAAGACTAGAGACTAGATTCTGTAGATGCAGGCACCGTTGTATCACCACACAATCCGCCCAGGACACAAAGTGGATCGGGATGCACATGGACAAGTGCGAGGAATTGGGTGTGAGTTGGCCGCCAGATGTGCCAGAGGTTTTGGAAAACAATGCTTGGTTGAAGACAGCCCCCCCGAGAGAGAAGGAAATTGTTTGTTTGGCTGCCTTAGAAAAAGGGGCTACATGGGTCGATTCCAGCCAAAACATCACCCGTGCCAGAAATTCAACAAAAAAGTCTGCCCCCACAGTGTTGCCGGGGTGCCGTTTGTGGTCTTTTCAGGTTGGCCGCTACATGACTGGCCGTGATTTAATGCGGCTCCAAGGTTACCCAATTGAGTCCCTACCGGACAGTGCCAAGTGGAGTGATCACCAGTGTGCCGACTTGGCGGGGAATGCTTTCTCGTCATCGGTGAGTTGCGCAGTTGACGTTGCTGTCCTTTTGTCAGCAAAGCGGGCAGAAACCCCGCCATGCAACATGATGAGGTTCCTTGATGGCATGAATGAGCCACAGGCCTCTGAAGAAATGCCAGAGGAAAATTGGGAATTCGAGCTCTGAACAATCATGAAGTAGGTTGACGCCCGCACAGACAGGATGTAAAATCCTCCTTGACTTCATTTTGACGTCAACCCCGGATAGGTTCAGTTTGCGGCGACTCTAACCAGGGACTAAGGCGCATCAACAGTTGGAAAAATGCTTTGATGAGCTGAGACGGGGTTTCAAGCAGCATGTTTGGCCCAGCTCCTGATGTCCATTTACCTGTGGCCTTTTGCGACTGGTTTGCGACGGTTCTTTTTCAACATGTGATTCACATGTGCTTTGCATATGTTTGGTTTCTGTCCTTGGGCAATCCTAGATGCGTTTGCAACATGTGTTTTGTTTGCGTATTTGATGCCGTTTCTGTATACGTATGCGCGGGGTAGCCCAAAACAGCTTCTATTGTGAAAGCCTTTGAAACCCTGCTAAAGTATATTTCAAATGATTGAGATGAGTCGCGAAGGAATGAAGGAAATGCTCTTCTACTCGGTAGGTTTGTGACCCCAAACGGTGTGGGGGGAGTAAAAGGATAATGCATTATAATGTTGGTGGTGATGGTAATGATGATGATAATGTTGATGAAGATGGCAATGTTGTTGATGATGATGATGATCGTGATGATGATGATGATGATCATGACGATGATGATGATGATGATGACGACCGTGATGGTGATGATGATGATCATGATGATGATGATGATGATGATGAGAGGAAGATGATGATGTGGATGTTGAAAAGGAGGAGGAAGATGCTGATGTTGAGGAGGATGATGTTGAGGAGGAAGACCGATCCCAAGACCGGGAAGCGCACTTTGTGCGAGCCTTCGCAATCGAAATGCACATGGACATGTCACAAGAGGCATTTTTTGCGGACATTTACAGGGAAAATGCCGGACGCTTCGCCCGCGACCAGCACTGTGTGCGATTCTGCGCAGTCGAAATGCACTAACATGTGCCTTCCAAAGCCGGGGATTGTCAAAGGAATCATGACTTGCCAAAGTGGAACCCAGAATTGCGCAAATTGAAGTTTGAAATTGCCAAAACTGGGCTTAAGAATTACCCTCAGGAGGTTTCGGATTCATGAAACGCAACCAAGAATCACCCAAATGGAAGCGGGAATTGCTTGAATGGCCGCAACAAATTTTTACTGGCACCCAGAATGCCCCAACGTGGCCCAGCAGCGGCTTCAAGCATGGACATGTCACGAGAGGCATTTTGCGCGCAAATTTACAGGGAAAATGCGGGACGCTTCTCCCGCGACCAGCACTTTGTGCGAGCCTGCGCAGTCGAAATGCACATGGACATGTCACAAGAGGGATTCTGGAAATTTGCAGGGAAAATGCCGGACGCCCCGGATACCACCTCGATTGAACACCGGGCCTTAACACCTACCGTAAGAACCCCTCAGTGTGGCCACACTGTCTGGGGAAAAATTGAATGCACCATTGGCAAGCGGCAGTTGTGCGATGACATTTTGACATTCAAATCTGGTCATTTAATTGCGTGTTCAATTTGTATTTGATCATCATCATTTGTTTGGTTTCGTTTTTCGACTCACAGCAAGTGTGGCAATGCATGTTGCGCGCCGAAACTCGGTTTTGTAGCAGAATAATGACTGTGCACCATGTCGGCATGGCCATGCAAACAGTCCTGCAGGGAACCGTACAGCAAACCCAAGTGTCATGGATTTTGCAGATTTTTTTCAATTTTCATTTTTAGGGTTGATATTTTGTTTGGTGCTTGGGTGACATCGCAGCTGTTGCAAACATTGGTTTGCAAACCCCAGGAATATGATTTGAGGCAAGTGAATTGGTTGAAATTCACAATGTAACAATTTGAACGGCATCACCAGAACATATTTCACCCTGGAATCTGCAGCATTTGCTTCGGCAAGTTGGTTCCTCACTGTCTTGGTGCATGTGGGTTTAGGTGGCATAATGGACAAACAGATGCGTCACATCAAAACGGGTCCCACCAGGTAAGGCCCAATGACATGTGCATTTTATGAGAAATCAAAATTGGGTTATATCAATCCCACTGGTAGCACTGGCGGACATGCCTAGTTTTGGTATGATGGCAAAAAAAATGAAGGTGTTGGAACATGTTTTGAAATTTAAAAAACATAAACTATCAACTACACAAACAAGAACAACTGATGTTTTGATTGCCAATTTTCGTCAATTTTTTTTTTTGAACATTCCTGGTTTGGTTGCGTTCGATGTTGTCGAAAAGGATTTCTGCACATTGTTTGTTTTTTTGTTTTTGGATGTGAACACATTTTCATTGCTGAAAAACCTTTTGTGACCCTGCACTCGTTTGTGCAGTTTGAATTGCATGAACCAACACTTGTCCCTTTTTTCCAGTTTATTTTTTTATCCACTCCTAGGATCAATGGTCTTAATGGTGAAGCGTTTGGAACACTAACGGGGCCAATGCGCCACGCCATGGACCTGGGGTATCTGAAGGAAGTGGGGCTGAAGGTGGGCAAAATCATTGGTATCCGCTAAGTATATATCCAATAGTGCCGTGCAAAACGCTTAAAATCTCAGTACAACCATGGGTTCAAAGTCAAGAAGGTTAAGACCCCCAAAAATTCAATTTGCAATGTTTCTGTCCAAAAATAACAAACCAAAATCCATGGGTTTAGCATAATTTTCTTCATTTTTGATGGTAATGTTGGGGTAGCGGTTTGCCCCAGGTGGTTGGCAGCGATGCCCCACCTTGCGGCCCAACAAAGCCAGCCCCAGCAGCACCAGCGGCGCCGAGCAGGATGGGGCGAACCAAGGGGCGAAGGGCACTGATGGCATCATCATCATCATCATCATCATAATCATCATCATCATCATCATGATCACCATCATCATCATCACCACCATCATCATCATCATCGTCATGCTCATCCTCATCCTCATCCTCATCCTCATCCTCATCCATCATCATCATCATCATCACCACCATCACCATCACCATGACCATGACCATCATAATCATCACCATCACCATGACCATGACCATGACCATGACCATGACCATCATCATCATCATCATCATCATCCTCATCATCCTCATCCTCATCCTCATTCTCATCCTCACCCATCATCACCATCATCATCATCATCATCATCATTGTTTCAGGAAGTGCCATGGTGTTCCAACTATGGCCAGTCCATCATCCAGCATGATTGCAGTACTTTTTGCAACAGAAATATAATTCGTTCATTGTGACCACCTTCGAACCCACGCACAACAAATTGCTTTTACTGTCTACTTACAAAGCATTTGTCACCAGATGTAGGGCGCTTGTTACAAGCGATTATCCATGTGCTCCCACCTACGTAGTCGACGTAGTCCTTTGAAACAGCTCTCTACCGGACGGGCGAAACAGTTCCCGAAAAACCGAGTTCCCGAGGCCTGTGGTGACCCGCTTTGCACCGTCGCCCACGGGATATTTGCACATTGGTGGAGCACGCACGGCGCTCTTCAACTACCTGTGGCCTGGCAAACCCGGTCCACCCCATATGAACGTAACGGAGATGTCAGGAAACCTTGATGCCCGAAATGCCAGAATTTCCCATCAAATGTTGATGCATTCCTTGGATTTCAAGGTCTGGGAAAGTATTCCCAATCAGTTGGGGCTTTGCGGAGAATTCTCGGGGTTAGGTCCTCCCAACCAGCCCCTGCTTCGGCAGTGAAGTGGGGTGTTGGTTTTCACCCAGGTTTGCGAAACATCATGGGGGCAAATTTCTCATGCGCCTCTCGGTCTGACTACTCCGCCATTACCCTCAATCTAATTTGGTTTGAACATCCACCATTCTTGATGGAAAAGAAGGGAAATATGGGCTACAGATAGGAGAGTTGATTTCCTTTAGACCTTACCACTGGGACAGTTCCAGAGTTGTGGTTTTGTACCACATCGATCCACATGGATTTTGTGTTGTTTCAGCTTCGTTTCACGCTGGTGACTTGGTTTCCACACCCAAGACACTGTGGTGCCACAAAAGATCATATGTGTCAGAGCAAAGATTGGCTAGCTGCAACTGTGGATTTCTCACAGGTGCGGGGGCTCCAAAAACAAATTTTGATTTATTTTTTGCATGATTTTCAAACCTAAAAACTACCCCTCTGGTAATCGAACACGGCTGGAAAATTCCCCATTTTCCTGGAGGATTCTTCCCATTGGCACCGAGGCATTGAAGACACCGACACGGAACGGCACAATGAGGCCGCGGTGGACGCCATTCTGCGACTAAGAGCAGGTGTCAGTTGGACTGTTGCGATAGATTTGTGTAGCATATATTGTGGACTCCTAGGTGGAGGCTATAGATATGTATATCTATAAATGTATAAATCAATAGATACATGGATGAATATTAAACACGAGAATGAATCAATGAACACATCAATGAAAAAATGAACAAGTAAATACAGAAATATCGAGTGTATATTAACTGAAGCTGCGTACTCATGGGAAAATAATCAGAAAACGATAGTTCTAGGTGATGGCCTGAATGACATGGTAGGCCACCTTCCAATGGCAACGCGAGAAGTTGTGTTTGGATGTTCGGTAGTTGTAGGACTGGTTTATACTGGAGTCTAATTGGTTTGTATACTGGGATATAATGGGAGAGCTGGAACTTGTAGTACACTATTGTTCCAATAGCGCAATATTTCAGGCTTATATTTGGATGATGTAAATCCACTGTAATGAGGATATCATGGTGATATTAATTGACAATAGTGGGGATTGAAGCGAGAAATTAAGGGGGTATGTTGTTTATCCAGTTTTAAATGATAGATGCCTATACACAGGCGATTCATATTCAGTTCATTCCTTTGAGACCCTTTCTAACATGTCGCGAAATCGTGCAGTCGCCTTTGGCGACTCTACACAGGTGTGTGATTTTCAAGTCAATCATGGTCACATCATAGTCGTATCATTCATGACAGTCATGTCAATCTGTTTTCCTGATCTTGAGGCATTGCGGCATACATGATACCCTCTGGTAATTTAACATAGCTATTGAAAATTGCCATTTATAGTGAGTTTTCCCATTAAAAATGGTGATTTTCCATAGTTATGTTAGTTTACCAGAGGGTACATGCATTCTAAGCAATCTGTGTTGGACATGGAGGTTGTTCTTTTTTTTCAGCGCCGCAACGTTCTGAGGCAAGGGATGGCATGGATGGGTACCCCACACGATGGCGCCATCGTTCGCCAGCGGGAAAATATAGGAGACCCGAGGATTTTTTGGTCGCTGGGATGGGGATCTGACTGGGCCTTTCAGTGGAGAAATTCGTGGGAGCCGCTCCATAAACATGACAAGCCCTTGAAGGGCTATGAAATCTTGTATCTTGTGCACACCAACACTGCTGGAATACCCCAGTTTTGGACGACACACTGTATGGTGTAGGTGATGGAGGGATCGGGCCTTTCTATGGGGCCAAAGGGGCAGCTCTCATGCATGATTGACAGAAAAACCTGGCCACGAGTGCAAAAGTTCTACTTTCATTACTTTCAAACAACTGACAGGAAACTGTTCAAATACCCAAAACTAAGTGCTTCTTGCCTTCTCAATGTTGTTTTATTCGGTCATGTACAATGATCATGACTCGTGCCAGTTTGGAAAAAACAGCCTTACAACACTGTTTGCCTGTTGGCAAATGCATCTTTCCACCTTCAAGTCTGGGAGTGTACCTCTGTTTATCTCTCTAGGGGTCAAATGGGTCAAGAAAAGATCGCAAAGTAGACCACCATATCGTGTAATCAAACATGGCAATGGAAACAAAAATCACAATTATAGATGAATGATTTCCTTTTAAGAAACCTCCATTTAGTTCGGGGCTTTCCCAGCCAGGAAGACATAAGGAGGTGGCCGCACAGCTCTTGGCGAATGGTGGGGTTCGGATGCCAAGCGGGGCTTGCCGCGCCGCAGGTGTTTGCCCATGGGCTTGCCGCCGTTTGGAAAATGATCATGGTGTTTTTTGCACATCGAACTGTTCGTTTAAACGAAGGTAAGTGCCAGTGCAACGGTGTCTTGACATTGGATGACATTGGTTTCTCCGTCCGAAAAGAGAAAGATGCTGTGAATAAATCAGGGCGTGCGATCGTCTGACTAAACGGCTATGAGTTAAAACTTTGGTAAATGGATATTTTTCCCCACAAGAAATGGGAAGAGGTCTTGACCCATTGCCAACTAAACTAGATGACAAGGATCTCACTCGGCGACATGGTGGCTGCTCCATGAGGCCTACAAGTGCTACTGTTCCAAGGAAGAGTTGGATGCTATGAGAGAAGAGGTGCGATGACGGTTTCCTAGGGCACTTGCTAGTTCCAGTTGATTTTCTGAGGATGCTGGATTTTTGCCACTGTATCTGCAGTTTCCTGTATTGGACTGGTGGCTAAATTGGATGTGGCCGCGTGGTCCTTTTTCCGGAATTCCATCTCAAGGTTTCAATAAACTGCATCCATCCACCGAAAACCAGTTGCTCAAACATATACCCTCTGGTAAATTAACATAGACCCTGGCAGATAGGGGTTGGAAGACTAGTTTCCATTAAAAATTGGTGATTTTCAGGGTCTATGTTTATTTACCAGAGGGTATAGACAAAAGCTTTCAATTTGTTGGAATTCTTATGTTTTTATCATCATATTCTTATATGAATAACCAATTTTTTCATAGCCTAAAATTTGGAAGGTGTCACACCTACAGGCGGAAAAGAAGGGCGTGGCCTTCCGCTACCCTGGGACATGCTGGAGACTCAGCACCTCCCGCAGGGATGTTGGAGTTGTTGTGAAGTGAAATGTCTCAAGTCAAAATGGGGTTTACATGAAAGATGAAGGCAATGTTATACACGTATGTATATATATATATATACAAATACATATACATAAATAAGTATATATATATATACATACATATACATGAATAAAAAAAATATATATATATACTTATGTATATACATGCATTCTGCGCAACATATAAGTACATCCACGGCATGTGTGACATAATACATCATATGCAGCCGCCCAGGGCGCAATGTGCCACCAGATGCACCGCCACCAGCGGGGCGCCAGCCGGTGGTGCGCATCAAAACGCCGGAGGAAGGCTGTACCACTTGGAAGGACTGGTTTTCGGTGCTGGGGGATGTCCGAAAATGCTGGGTTAAATCATGAAAATGGTGGCTTAACCATAAAAATGGGGGTTTAGCCATGAAACATGTGTTTTTTTAACTCCAGAATGGGTGGAAACATGCAGAAGTTGAGATTTATGATTCATGTCAAAACTTATTTCAAGCCGTTGAATTTTGCAGGTTTTCCAATTTTTTGCACCCATTTTGCGTCTTCCATGTCATCGCCTCCTTTTTTTGTTGGGTCAGGACGGCGTGATGGGCCAGATCGAGATTCCCAATAAAGATGTGGACGACTTCATCATCTTGAGACGCTCAGTGCTTGTCAGCAGTGACATGCTGGCGGGCCATGTTGTTTTGATGGGTTAGACACGGTGGATATGGTGCAGGAGAGGAAACTGAAGAACCACGCCTTCGCTGCAAAAAGGTATTTTCATAGGATTTCACAGGTGACCGTGTCTTTTGGTTCTGGCACCTCACAAAACAGCCTAAACACACTTAACATCAATGTTTTAATTGTGCAGAAGAGGTACAACAGGTACAAAAATAGAAACATTGATCATCCATAATCATACATTAATCACCCATGAATCATCCATGATATACCTCCTTAATCCCCCATGAAACGAAAGAAACATCTGGGGATCCAGGGATCTAGGCCGCTGTCCAAGGAGCAGATGGTACACCCACGTACCTCTTAGCTGTTGTGGTGGACGACCATGACATGGGTGTTACTCAGGCACAAGTTGCAAAGCAGTTGGTGAGTGATTCATAACTCAGATAACCTATATATAAGAAATATAGGTGTATGTATATATATATATATAATATGTATGTATGTAATATATATGTATATAATCTAATATATATATAATATCAAATATATGTATATATGAGATATCTGATTTATATACCCATATATATATAATATAATATAATATATACATATACATACACATATACATATACATATACATATATATGTATATATATATACATATATATATATATATGTATATATATATATATATACATATACATATATATATACATGTACATATACATATACACATATATACATACATACATACATACATACATACATACATACATACATA
>Ga0126342_10000533_pt1 | contig 42484 bp, 55 predicted proteins | sample Cyp1metagenome_FD_92528 | JGI IMG/M metagenome (GOLD analysis project Ga0126342, IMG submission 92528) | Coral microbial communities from Lord Howe Island, Old Settlement Bay, Australia - Cyphastrea 1 metagenome | ecosystem: Host-associated > Invertebrates > Cnidaria > Coral ...
AGCCACAAAAAGTGTATACACCTGAAACTTGAGAAATCCCCTTACAAACGTGCAGAAAATCAAGCTGGATGATACTCATTCTTCATTTTGAGCCACGGCCGTCTATGCGCCGGGTTCCTAGTTTGCTCCAAAAAGCAGAAATTTCTGAAACAGCAGAAATTTTACACAATTGAGTTCTCAGGTATGGTCTTCTGGAATCTATATTGGATCCATGTGTGCTATTGCCAAAAGATGCCAAAAGACACTTCTGAACACCCAGTGCTGGTGTGTAGTTTTCAGACATCGGTTCTGTATGAACCATGTGGGTTATCATCAGTTATCATTATTGTGTGCCTTTTTGATCCTTTTTGAGGGTTGCTTTGCTTTCTGATTTGCAGAAGCTTGGCAGCCGAAAGTGTTCTGGGTCCTAAAACTGCCTCAGTGGTCCTCCGTGCTGCTATGACCGATGGCCCTTGCGACTTTTTGTCCAACTTCGAGGACCAACTCACGGAGCACCGGGATGCCAACCGTGCTGCTCATGCCAGCATCGCGGAGCACATTGACAAGAAAGACCTTCCAGGATTGATGAGCCATGCCACTGATCCACATGGTATCCTCGCATTGGCCCCTGATGAACTCAAACCCTGCGCTGACGCCATCCGTGGATTTGGTGACGCAGCTTTCGCGTGCACTGCTGAGTGCAGTGCTTTTGTCAAAACAGCAGAGCAGCATCTGGGTTCCCTCCTGGAATCTTGCAAGGAAGGTACCCATGGAACTATGGCACAGAAACACCGGAAAAACTATGCAAACCAAACAGCAGCAGTGAACCGCACGAGAATGGCACTTTCTGCTCTGGAGGGAAAAAGTTATTCAGCGGCACTTCGTCTTGAAAAAGAGCCTAAAGAAGTCGACGCCATGGATGATGACGAAAAGGCCCAGCAGTACGAGAAGATGCAAAGACAGCTGCATTTGAAACATGTTGAACAAACACAGAGTGCAGTTAAAGCTCTCGTGTTGGGAAGCCAGCTCCCTGTCGTGCATGATATGGTCCATCGGAGGCAGCAGGAGCAGGAAGCATTGCAAGAAAAGGTCGATTTGGTCACATCCAAGAAGGATGTCGCAGACAAGTTATTTGCCGGCTTGGAGCAGCAGCAGGCAGATGTGCTTGACAAGATGGAGAAGTGCTCTCAGATTCGTCGCGTCACCATCCGTGCGGAAGAGACCAAGCGCAAGATGCTCGAGGAAGCTGAGAAAGCGCGGCAGGTCGCTTGGAAAGAGTACCAGGATGCCTACCTTCGAAACGAGGCCGCGACGATCATGGAGGCAGGCTGGATAGTTCCCATTTTAATACATTGAACATTTTAAATGTTGAGGTGCGAAGATTCTTGTCACATACTTGTTTGAAGATGCTTTAGCGTTGCAAGCTCTGGTCCTCGTCTGGGGGGTGTTAGTCACTGCTAGTCGATGCTTCGTCTCTCAAATGAATTCCCGAAGGCCAAGTTAGCAGAAGCTCAAGAACGCGCCAGTGAGGAGTTGGAATTTGCTCGACGTGCCCTTGCAGAAACCATAGCACGGTGCCAACAATGTGATGCGGAGGCGTGGTTTGAATTTATTTTGGTTGCGAGCCCGCCAAGCAGTGCTCACATGTTAGGGCCTTGGTGTTGGAATCCCATTGACGGTTTATTATTTTGTCAGGGGTCGCTGTATCAGTATGAATATCTGAATATGTGCGTCTTCAAAAGCATGCTTAATTTCTGCCTTTTGCGCAAGAATTTGTTTTTCCACAAGAACGACCTTTCAAATTTTGGGCAGACCAGCGTTTCTTCTGATATATTCATGCCAAGCCCATTTTGCAGCTGCAAAAATGCCATCAAGGGCGAAAATAGCCGACCATGTGGATGACAGTTCACAACAGCATTTATGTTGAGGAACGGAGTTTTTCCTTAAAAAACAGCGTTTTTTTTTTTCTCCTCCAGCAACGGCAGAAATAAGTATAAACATATGGAAGATCCAGGTATATAGGGGTTGCCTGAAAACTCCAATTTGCAAAACCTTAAGAATCTAGAATTCTGACATGAGTCGGATCAGGCGGTCAACTGCTTTGAAGCAGTGAGAGCCACTATCCAGGCGGGATACATAGCTTATTGATGCTGATTGCAGATAGACAGAGCTCTCACACCTCTAGCAGCCAGGGGGGGCCATTCTTGTTCTTGTTATTTGAGTGTTTTCTGTCCTTCACATGCAGTGCACGTGTCAGCACGGTAGGCCTCCCATGCCAGCTTGTTGGTTTATTCGAGAGAAGCAGTGGAGGCATGTGGTGCTAAGATTCCTGCAGATGGTGGTGTGCAAGTGCTGATCTTTCTTCATGTGAAAGAGATTTGCACGCTTGCCCAGGAAGCTTGGAAGAATACAGCCCTTGGATGCGAACTTAGCAAGTGCCTGGTGGCCGACAAGCGCCGAGAATACAACCATTTATTGGAGGAGCAAGGGCCTCCCAGGAAATATTGCAAAATGTGTTTGTTTTTATTTTCACCTTTCCAAAACTACCCTATCCCAGCAGGTGGGTTGTCATGGAAACAAATCATGCATCGATCACTTTTCGGATGTGTTTTCCTGGGGGCAAGTTGCGAGGATTGTGGAATTCAATCTGCGGATCTAGCCAGCAGCTTTCCATTGCAGGTCCGTTAGGTTTAGACTGCTATAGTGTATATGCTGTTCAATGCTCTACAAGTTTGCTCCGCCGGTAGTGAGGAGCAGCGCCACAGCGAAGAACAAGCTGCAAAACAAAAACAGCGAACTGTGCCACTCGGCATGCCTCACCAAGGCACTTGGAACCCAATTTTTGTCGCCCCGAGACAATTTCAAGACGGCACAGTCCAGTCATGCAATGTCATGCAGAGGGCATCACAGAGTCAGCTGAAGGACCTCTCCCTGGTTTTCTTTGCATGGTCAAAAGCTGACTGATGCATTCTTGACTCAGGAAGGCCAAGAACCTCGAAAAGGTGGTTCGGCGGGAGTACTAATTTCCTCTCATTGGCCACAGCCACTTGCTGCAGCACAACATTTTCCAAGTAAGTATATAATATATAATATATGTACTATATAATATATTATATTAATATGCTTGTTTCACTTAATGATAACACGTGTAGGTTTGCTGCATTGCTTTTACCTCTTTTCTTGACAGGTGGAACAGCTCGGACAACAAATCAGCAAAGTCTGTGCCGAACTTAACGCGATGGTGGCTGGCACCCGTCGCGCGGAGGACAAAAACTATCAAAAACTGGAACATTTGGATGGGCGCCATTTTTCTCAACCACATGAAAGGTGGTAAGTACAATAGATCCATCAGCCCTACATGGGAACCTCAAGCCAGACCACGCACCGACAGTGTTTTCATGCAGGCCCTCACAGAGCCACGAGAAATCATATTCGTTTCAACCAAGTCCCAGGACCATTTCAACATCTTCAGGCTCTTGAATAGTGGTCTGGATGAGGAAGCCATTACCCTCGCTGCGCAGGACAGGTGGTGCTGTTCGAGAGATGTTCTGCTGTAACTGTTGTAACTTCGTGTAGTTTGTGCAGAACAACAAGTTGGATACAATTGGCCTTGGTACTTCTTGCTCTTGTTCCCACAGCCTAGGAAGGGAACTCATCTGTTGAATCGTCGAGTTTTCTCAAATACAAGCCTGGGCCACGAAGTGGCAGGATGCTGCAAGTGCCTGCTACGGAAACTTTCAACTGTATCTCTCAGAGGATGATGGCTCAGATGATAGCACGGAAGCGTCTGGGTCTACGACCACGACACTTCAGAACCTTGGCATCTAACGAAGATTCATACTCGTCATCCTTGCGTGTGCCACCAGCTCTTGGAAGGGCTGTTCATGCTTTAGAAACCAGTGTTTGGAAATGTTTGGAAAGTGTCAAATTTTGAGGGGCAACGGTGTTGATTGCACTTTTTGATACCATTGTGATCGTTGATAATGTATGATATTGGTTCATTTAAACTTTTTGGGATAAACATGGTCGAAAATTCATGATCCTTTGAATTTCTATGATACGTTGATGCCTGCAACCATGTATATCCATGTAGTATATTAACCTCGTAACTTGCAGATGACTGTGGAATTTAGCACTGTTATCGGATGAGTTGGGGCACTTGTTGTGATGCCAGTGCTGCTCCACAGCATTGTCCACTATGATTTGACCAATTGGGTTTACTCTGAGGATGCAAAATCCTCTTGACAAATTGCGTATTGAGATGGAGGAGACTTGAGTAATTCTATGTAATTCTCTTGAGTGGCAGAGCTGTTGGATTGGTTGATTTGTCCCCTCGGAAGCTACGCTGCCCCCCACCGGATATCTCCAGCACGTCCAGCAGTTGGCCTTTCAATATGTATTTATTATTGACATGTATGACTTTGTGAATCTTGCAGCAGTTTGCTTGACTGCTTGACGTCCAGTCATTGGCGGATTTGTGCTGCAAGATGTTTCAGGAGAAGCACAAGATCGAGAAGCAGCAGCTGCTGGCGGAAATCCAGCTCAAGTTCCAGGAGCGCGAGAAAGCTTTCGAGTTTCTCGGGCTTGGTAGTTTTCAGACTTCCGGCCATGCACACGGACCATGAGGGTGTGAAGGGCAATTGGGTCGAAGAGCTTTAATTGGCTTTAATGGTTTTGTTTGCAAGCCACTTCCAGCTGGTTGATATTGTTTTGCTGCTGTTGCATGGCTGGAACTTGTTCGTAATTATATATATAAGACTACTGTATGACTGTAATTATATAGTTGCGCATCATTTCGGCATCCTTGATTTCCAAAGTGGGCATCAGCGGCGTTGCTGTGAAAGTGTGACAACACTGCAAAACCAAATGCCTTAGTTGCACAGCTGGAAAAGGTGCTAATACAATTAGTTCTGCCGCTCAATGTTGGTGTTTACTGTGGCACACGTCCTTTCCGATCGATAAAGTTTTGTCAGCGATCTTGAATCTCGGGAACAATTTTTCCAGCATGACCCTGGAAGGTTTCCTCTGAAACCTCAAAGAATCTTAGAACGAATTTACAGAGATCAAGCTTGATGATTATTGATATTTTTTTTTGCCTACATATATAAGCTACTGTGGCTACTGTAGCTAGCCTGTGATAGTTAATACTAACTGCTTAACTATGCTTAGTTGAAAAATCATAACTGCAAGAGTGCCAAGAATTCCAAGTTGCTCACTGCTACTCCATGCTATTCGGCAAGACATGCAGGACAATGATCACCGGTACTGTATATAAACAGGGTAGTTCATGGATGGACATTTAATTCCACACATACGTTCAAGGCACTTGAGGAAACGCTCAAGACATGTTGCGGATGCTATTCAGGTATATATTTCTACTAATTGTATAATTGAATGGTGCTGACGGTGCTGAAGTTGAAATTATACCTCAATTGTGTCGCCGTGAGCAACACTGGTGTTTGACAACTTAGTGGCTTACGCATCACTTACGCCACGTTTGTGGGTTTATGACGAGCAAACTCAGGCTGGAAAAGGAACAGTTGGTGCTCATGGTACGAGAGGCGTTTTGCTGGGCGCGTTGGTTCAGAGTTGTGGACAGACTTTGCCAGGTTTCTCATGCTCTTCTTTCAGCATGATCGAAGCAAGCCCCCAGAATCCTTCAAGTGGCCATTCTTTGATGTCCTCGCATGTCCTCGTTGTTTTTTTGGGAGCAGCATGCAGGAAGTGAGGGCTGAACTCCAACGTGAAGACGCAAGCAGCAGCCCTAGAAATGGCAGTGATATTTTTCATCGATTCACATCCAAATGCTAGATCCGGAAGGGATCGCGGGAAGAGGCTTTTGAACAAAAACAGGGGAAGAGAGCGGGGAGAGAGAGAGAGAGAGAGAGAACATGTTTTGTCATGGTTTCAGTTTTTAGACACATATGTACAGAGTTTCAGGCACATCATCTGAAATTCCAATAGTGCCCACATCTCTGCGTTTCCAACTTGGGCTGTTCCACCAAGGTTCCCTCCACTCTTTCGAACCAATCTCGGCCTCAGACATTGGTGAGTGATGCTGGGTGGCCTCGCGACCATCCAGTGGTGGTAGTTCACCCTTCATGCAGCCGTGTGGTGAACTGCTCGCAGGACGAGGAAGACAGATGCTGAGTGCAACAGCGATTCAGCCTCAGCATATTCCGCCAAGTATTCCGCATAGTACCAGTAATTCAGAGATGACGCCGTGTTTCCCTGTCTGCATTTTTGTCGGCTCATAGCTGCTGGATTTGCAAACTGCGAAATTTTCTGTTTTATCATGTCAAGGATTTGAACACATTTTTCGAATGGCAAAATCGTGCTTCAGCATGGCATAGCCAAAATGCTACTCCAGCGGCGTTTAGCACGCTTTGTTCCACAGTATTTGAGGCGGAGCTTTGCTCCCACGTCTGAAACCATTTAAATCTGAAGATATTTGAACAACGCCACAAGGGCATTGTTCAGAACCAGAAGTTTGCGGGCGTGATTCTCAGTCTTACGAAAAATCATCATGTAGAGTTCTCTTGTGCGCCATCATGCTGACATCAGGAAGAGCAATTGAGCCATGTCCAAAACCCCCTTATTTATTTTTAGGAAGAAGGTGGCAATAAGGACCTCGCGTACGCAAAGCCCTGGTGTGCGTAAGCCCGCGTAAGCACCAGCGTAAAGCTATTCCTGCGCAAAATCTGAAACTGCGGGTGCGTACGCAGGGCGTAAGTTGCTGCGTAAGCATTAACCCTTAGCGCCTTCAGAAGAACAAGACCTTTTGAACACAGCTCAATTGTCACTTCGCAGCCCCTTGAAACACAGTTCTGAAGATTGAATTGGCATTGCAGCTCGTGTGTCTTGACGCTGTTTTCATAAGTTGCTTGCATTGCTCGTGGGTGGGTTTGGGGAGCCGTTGCTTGGGATGGTCTTGTTCAACCCTCGTAGGTTTGGCTCAAAAAACTGCGAGTTTTACTGCAACGCTGAAGACCTGAAAGAACCAGGATCAGCCAACATCAATTTTCAGTCTACAGAACCCATGTTTATCATATTTCATCCAGTTTCGATTTCAGCTTCTTCTCGACTCAAGGAGCAAAAGAGGGCAGATGTTGAGCCTCGCTGACATCTACAGACCTGCTAAGTTAATTGCTAGTTTCAACCTGAATTTTCGGGTGACATTACCACCAAAACTCAAACTCATGGACGCAGCTGCGCCCTGGCTGAAGGATAATTAGACACCCAAACGCGGGAGTGGTGTCCGGACAAGAAGGAAGCCTGCTGCTGTACATCAACTTCACAGGGAGTTCAACCCCTTAATTAAGCTTATATTAAGCTTTAAGAATGACCTAGACATCGGTTTTTGACGATCCATTGGTTTACATGGTTTGTTCATGTTTGTTCAATGAAAACGGGTGGACCAAACTGCTGCAGCCAGTGATGATCAGTGATGTGATTCCTCAGGCGCTCGATATTTTCATTTTTCAAGCGTGAAGGTAGCAATGCAATTCATGTGTCCTGGTCGTTGACATGGAGAGACGGCTGATATGCATTGATATGGAGAACCAAGGAGAACCCAAACGATGACCACCTGGGTTTCCCAGTTGAGGACTTGGCCCAGAGAGTGTGTCTGGTCGCTGTTAGTTCCAGTGTCTCCAACGTCTGTAATGTCAACCCTGGATTAATAAACCCCTAGGCCCTAGGCTGTTTAATTGGGCGGTACCATTTAAGTATCAGATTATGATAGATTATGACTATTGGAGGAGTACCCCCTAATTAATAAACCATGGTTTATTAATCCGGGGTTGACATTAAGCTCCACCTCATCAGCTGAAAATAACGGAGCCAGGAGAGCACTGAATTCACGAGCTGTGGCCCCCAGCGAGGCGCTGGATTTGTGGAGCTTAACCTTGCCAGATGCGACCGCATGGCCGAAAAAAATGCTGAAAACATGCGAAAACTGAATGGAATGGCGAATCACACAGACCTTTTATAGTTTATGGATGTTTATGGTATTCTTGAATTTATTGGATTTATTGGACCAGTGTGCACTTTGATTTGAACTAAATTATTCTATATTCAAATTCTATATGCTATTCCATTGTTAGGGGCCGGGGGCTCAGAGCATCACGTCGTGCCAGGGTTCCTGGGTTCATTTCTTGATTGGAGAGGCCTGCCTTGCAGCTGAAATCCTTGTGGGCTCCAACCCGGCAGCCGACATCCTTTGCAGCCATGGACTTGTCTCCTGGAGATTTCTTGTCACAAGTCACGGAGCATTGGGAGTCCATCCGTGCCACTCATGCCACCATTGCGGAACACATTGGCAAGAAAGACCTTTCAGGGTTGATGACCTACGACGAGGAAGATCCACATGGTATTCTCCCATTGGCTCCTGATTCACTGAAGCCCTGTGCTTGCACGATCCGCGGGTTCGGTGCGGCAGCCGTGGCCTCTGCTGCTGAGTTTGAGTTCTTCCTTCCAGCTGCCGAGGAGGACTTGGGTGCTTTGCTGGAGTCTTGCAATGAAGATACCTACAAAAAGATGCACGAGGGCCTCGAGGCGGCATATGAAGTTGCAAAACGAGAGGTGAGTGGGACCAGGACAGCACTTTCTGATATTGAGGGCAAGGGTTGGTCAGCTGCCCTTTGCCTTCAGAAAGATCCAACAGAAGTTGCAAGCATGGATGACGTGGAAAAGGAAAAGGCATTTGAACTGATGAGAACAACCTTGGCTGGTGAGCACGTGAAAGAATCGACAAAACAAGTCTTCCAGCTGCTGTGCACGAACGAGATCCCGTTGCATGATAAGATCCATGCAAAGCAGAGACTGGTGGATGCCTTACAACGAAAGGCCATGATGATCACATCAGAAAGGGCTGTGGCCGACTCGTTGGTTGCCGGCTTGGAGCAGCAGCAAGCAGAAGTACGCGAGAAGATGCAGAGGTGCGCTCGCATTCGTCGTGCCACCATCCGTGAGGTGGAAGTTGCAGGACAGCAGATGGTGGAAGCTCAGCAAGCTGCACAGGAGGCCGAAAGGAAGCACAAGGATGCCTACATTCGCAATGAGGCAGCAGCCATGCAGGAGGTGGGATGACGTTGACACATGTTGAATCATGTTGACATAGGCATGACTTGCTCACAAGTTTGCAATAGTTGATGTGCTACTTGAATGCCTGGATTGCAGGAGAATCTCGAAAAAGCAGATGAGGCGATCAGCAAGGAGCTTGAAGCTGCTCGAGCTGCCCGTGCACAGATGAAAGAGGAGTGCGACCACCTCGATGTGGAGGCACGGCTTGAGTTCGAGCTTTTCGTTTTGGGATGGCGGGATGCCGTCAACCCCCCAACAAGAAGTGTGAGAGGTGGTTCTGGAATCCTCAGTGCCTTCAGGGCAAGGGATTGACGGTGATGGGTTTGAGGATCAGTTTGATGCAGAGATTCACTTTCACCAGGCGACCGCCTCCACCAGAGCCATGACCGCCAGTAACCAGGCAGATTCTTCCACAGTTTGATGGTGATTGCGTAACATCAACTGCAGCCACCATTGCATCACCTTATATCACCTTGATGGCCATAACGCGCATAAAGCCTGGTATGGTAGGCCTGCCACAGCAGCATTCTGGCTTATTCCAAGCTGGCGGTGGAGGCGCCAAGATGGTTGATGGATACAGGGAAGGAACAGGTTAATCCAGTCTATATGGGGAGAACTTGGGGGCTAAAGGATCCAGGGGGCTTCATGGCACCTTCCAACCCATCGCATCATTTCTATCATTTCTGCCTTGCAGGAGGCCTGGAAGAACACAGCCTTTGCCTATGAACTTGGCAAGTGTTTGGTGGCTGCCAAGAAGAAAGAACGCGACCATTTGTTGCAGGAGCCACGCTGCAACCGCTTTGAACGCATTGTTGCAACGGTGCTCTTGTTGCGTTACGGATTGAAACAGGTGAAACACACACACAAGTACTCAGATGTACTCAGTTCTTTACTTTGAGTTATCTACAGATGGCCTATCTTGGTAGGCACCATGCTTCGTGTCTTCAAGTGTTTTCATGGATTCAACCAGCGCGGAATCGATTCAATTTCCACACGCCCTTGAATGCTACGTGGAGACAGCATGCCAATGTAATGCTTCATCCTAGGAGCAACGGAAGTTCCAAAAACTCGCTCAAAAACAGAAGCAACCGAAGTCACTTTGCAGAATTCCTGGAATCAAAGTAATCAAAGCGCTGGGAAATTTCTTCGACTCTGTGACAGGCGGACTTTTGCCATTCACAGGATATAATAGCATGAGATTTGAACCTTCAGTCCATGATTTGATGATGCTTTTCTGGCTGAGGAAGGCTGCAACCCTCGAAAAGGCTGGTCAGAGCGCGATCCATCTCTAGTTTTTTCAAACAGTTTTTTGTTTTTTTTTGATGTGCGTTGGTTGTTTTTTTTTAAAAAAAATAAAAAAAAACATGTTTCTGCCCACACTTGATAGCAGCATCCTGTCCACTCCTCAAGTGGTTGCAGCCTTTTGCAAACATCAGGTGCTTAGATATGCCTGAAATCATTTGAAATCATTTCCTTGAGACATCAGTTCTTTTCAGGTGGAACAGTTCGAACGGCAGATCTGCGAAACCAAGTCCGAGCTTGTACAGTTGGAGGCCCTGACTCTTCGCGCCGAGGAGACAACTTCAAACATATGGTATAGCTGTTGAACCTGTTGTGGCTCACAGAAACGTCGTGAACATGGTATGGCCATGAAACATCCTTAGATGATGAGACATGATAAGACGTACATCAACATACATTAAAAATACTCTGGCCTCTTGCTGGTAAACTTCCTTTTGGTTTGTCCTGAATTCAATTGGTTTCTTGGTGAACTTGCCATTGTCGATCCGGAGGAGCAATTTAACTCCTTCAGACTCTTGCAGAGTGGGCCGGACGAGGATGCCATTGCCCGAGCCGCACAGGACAGGCGACGCTGTTTGAAAGATTTCACTCTGCTGTTTTTGTGAAAGGGTTCCTACGTCCTCTCAAGACAATATACAAACAGGGAACTGATTCATATTGATTCATGGCATCTCCAGGTCGCAGTTCATTCCACAGCGTGGTACTGTACTCTTGTTTCTCGTGTGTTTCAACTTGGTTAAAGTTGGACCTGTTCTTTTTTTAAAACGGGTCACCTATACGATTGGAGTCCCTTTGGAATAGGGGAGCATAGGCACCATCCCTCACGTCGGAGGATGCTGCACGTGAACACTATGGAGATTTCCAGCTCTATGTCTCAGACGATGATGACTCGGATGGCAGCACAGAAGCATCCGGACCCACGATGGCACTTCAGAATCTCGGCTGACGTAAAGATTCTTCGTAAACAAATGCAGAAAATAGGCTTGTGACATCTTGTGATGGCTTGTGATTGTCATTATTTTTGTTTGCATAATTTTTTTTTTGTGCTTCGGCTTTATATACTTTGATCTTTGCCTGTGTGAAGTTTTGGGGATTAAGTGGGGTCCCTAGTGATTTACAGAGATCTTGTCCAGCATCTAGATGGATTTGACTCAATGGGTAAAGGTGCTAGACTGCTAGACACTTGATTTCTCGTTTTGCTCCCAACCCTGGCTTATGTGACATCATTGCGTTGTTGGATTGTATATCGTATGGATGCGTATGGTATCATATGGTTATAGCATGTGGTATCATATGGATATATGCTCTGATTATATTTTGCATCCATCTCAACAGGTCCAAATCCCCACCAAAGTCATGCTATCTGCTCTTGGACCTGTAAATGTAGCACAAGACCATGGGGTTTTGTGGACTAGCTCGAATCACATCATCACACAGCCTCACAACAGTATTGTTCGTAAATCCCAATGATGTTCTTAGTCGAAGGCTGCTTTTCTCTCGTTTTCTCTCAGGCAGCATATGCCAAGTCCTGTCGACAAGATTCGTATCGAAATGGAGGTCTGTTGGCTTGCAAAATCTTGAAAAGACCCGACCGTGCAGCAGTGCACAATCCAAACTCACCAGTTTGAGTTGAACAAATTGGAGGTGTAGCAGTGTAGCACAGTTGTTTGTTCCTGCAGGATTTCTCGTGATTATAAGATTTTGCGCGCAAGATTTCAGAGCGTGAGGAGAAGTTCAAGATCGAGAAGCAGCAGATGATGGCAGAATTCCAGCCCCCTGGTGTTGGACTTGTCATTTTCCAGATCAGTATCATAGGGGTTGCTGAGGAATGCTCAAGAACGAGGGTGGCTTGTTCCAGTTTTGCTGGACCAAGTATTCCCTGTTGTGTTCGCAAAGGTGTCTTCCCAGATGGTTGAAGAAACGGAACGCCTCACACTGGCGCTGTGCAACTCCCCACCTCACTTGGTAATTCCAATGTATTCCCAGTAGCTTCAAATTGCTCAGAGATAGCTGAGGTTGGAAAAGCAGCAGATGTGGCTTGCGCTTCGAGAGGAGTTGTCCTGCGAATTGCCTGTTGTTTTGCTCCGAAGATGGTGCCTAATCCATCCTAATCCATTGGAACTTTCGTCAGGTTTTCCCAATGTGACCCAAGATAGCAGGAGATGAGGGCTGAACTGCAACGTGACGATGCCAGTGAGGGCCCCAGACACTATGTTGAGAGCACAATCCGTGTTTACAGTGTGTTTATGTGGTTGTAGTTTGGCATGGCCGCTCAAGGGTGGTCAGATCCCGAAGAACAACCTTCAGTTTCCAGGAACTTCCAAAGAAATGCTGCAGACTGTTTGGTTTGGTTGAGGTTCAGTGAACTCTTTCGAGCGAATCTCAGACATTGGTGAGTGATTCGTGGTGAAATGTGATGTGTGGCCTTTGCTGTCCATCAGCTGGCAAGTTTAGTTTGCCCTCCTTGCAGCCCGAGTGGCGAGCTACTTGCAGAGAAGTATGATGTTGCATTTCCACAGCGTGAAGCACGCTTTGGAGCAGCGTGAAGCACGCTTTGTTTCATGAATTCGGAGAGGCCGCACTGCCCCCATGGCAGGAACACACGTGCTGTTGTGAAATCAAATTGAAGATTCATGACGGACTCATTGCCACAAAGCGCATGATTCCATTATGTTCCATTGGTGACTCGGATTAGAAACAGCTCCCGAGAAAAACCATTGCTGCCTTTGCGGCCTTGCTGCCCTGACCAAAACCACCACGTTGCTCACATCGCCGTTTTATGCCGTTTTTTCATACATGGTTTGCCGCCTTTTTTCCGCTTTTGGTGCCTTTGGGCTAGGGAAGCTGCTGTCAGGATACCAAGCAAACAACGTCAAACAACCAACCGGGGACCCAACCATCTATATAATTACTGACATTTTATGACCCCCAAGAGCAAATGCACCCTCTTCCTTTGCAGTCAACGGACAGAGTTGTTGCCATTGAAACAGGGGATTCTGCAGATTCCTGTCGCAGAAAACAATGGACCATGTGCCATGGCTACCCTGGTAGCTGAGAGGGCCCAGGTGCGAGGGAATTGAATAGTGAAACATGGGATAGACGGGCTCATCACCCACAGATCCATGTAGATTCACTCATCACAAAGCATAAATTATCATATTTGATCCACGATGTGCTCATTTTTCACCCACCACAGGTTTTTCTAGTTGGCCGACAGCCAAACATCCCAGATATTTTAGGTCAAACAAACGGATGGCTGTTGGACCCATGGCCATCATCCAACGTTGGCCAGCATGCGGCATCTCCAGTCCAGAACGCCAACTTTTGGACATCAATTTAAAGGTCCCTGAGCACCAAGCCATATCAAGCCATACCAAGCCATACCAAGCCATACCAAGCCTGTTGAATGGTTCGTCTTAAAATAGATAGTTGTACTATGTCGTACTAGTATGTTTTAGTAGATTTGTCCCGGACGTTGCGACACAGTGGTGCCAGAACTGTCAGAACCGCCAGAACTACCCTACTTGCCCTTCTGCAATACATTCAATGGAACGCCACGCAGAGTGATGATGCATCGGCATGCAGAAAATTCCAGCATGAATGCAGCCAGTCATGGACCTATTTTTCAAGAGGTGGGTTTTCTGTTGCTGTATGGCAAGGGTTCGATCGTTAGAGGGTTAATGCTACCCAGATATTTGGATCCTGTCGACGCCCGGCGCCTCGAATTTCCCGCCGTCAGATGGGAAGCTTTACCTTGTTGGCAGTGCTGGGCAGTGGCAGTTCCAGGCGCCCCATGCCATCCATTGATGACCACCTCAGGATCATCATGATCTCTATCCGTGCAGCAGGTGTGACCAACACATGCAGTATGTAGTGACCAGAGAAGAAATCCACCACTCGCCAAGTTTTGTGGTGTTTCGAACTTTAAAACGGCCTTTCCAGTCATGGTTTGATCTATTGTTTTCTCAGAAAGCGATTGCAACACGTGTCAATGTCCACCATGCACATCCCCGCTGGTTAGCAGAAAATAGCTTCGGCGCAGGGGGGGGTTGTTGGAATCTGGACCTGCCAAGATTTGAGGGACGTGGGTGAGGCAGCTTTTGGACGACCTCTTCGTACAAAGCAAGTATCGACCAGGGACACCACAATTGAATTCGAATTGAGCGCTGATAACGACTGCCTCTTTAAAAAACAACCACGTTTTGCAGGCTTTCTTGCCATCATCGTTTGCCGCTGGCAGCCTACCAGGCGGGTACCCTTTGCGTGGCATGGTTGGCTAGTGGATCCTGGTAGAGCTGTGGGGGGATGCCTTTTCTATGGCTGAGGCGGGTTCCATCCTGGTGATTTGGGACTACACTCGCTTGGGTGAAGATTCGCGCAAGTTCATTCTGCTGCCGGGAACCCTGGGCCGTGCAAGAGACACAGGTTCCGCTTCCAGGCAAGGATCATCAAGGATCCTCAGAAACTGGCGATGGGACCTTGACAAACTTCACAGACTTGGATAGAATTGGTAGGTAAAGTGTAAATCCATGTAAGTCCCAGGCAGCCTGGGCAAAGCTGTTCGCATCTCTTCTTCAGCAAGGCCTTGGCATTGGATTTCAGGATGTTTCAGGATGGCAGCTGACCACTTTGCCACATAAGAGTTGTTGTAATATGTTGTAAATATGTCGCAACGATTCACAAAACCTAAAAGGCAAAAACACGTGAAACACATGAAAACACCCAACGCATGTTCAGATTCAGGCACGCACAATGTAACCATCCTTCCGGGTTTTGCGGATTAAGAATGATCAAACAGTTTTATATCGGTAAAAACATGGCTTTCCTTTGGCTTCATGGATGGTATACCCTTTAAATCCCTTTAATACCTTTAACTTTAACTAATCCCGTTTCACAGGATGACCTGGATGTCTTGCGTCGCTTCAGGATGCGGAACATCTTTTGGGCTTTTGGAGATGCAACGGACGACCCATGCTGGCGGTATGGCGGACCAGCAGTGGCATGAAGGCGCCGGGAGGAGCCCCACAGTCCCATTACTAGTTTCTTTGGTTTGATATGTAAATTATGTGACATGTACTTACTTAAAATATCTTGAAATTAAATGTATTACATGTATAATTACTATATATTTATATGTGTGTATCTGACAGGGTACCCCAGATACCCTGGGACGAACCCATGTTCAACCATTACTGTCAAGATGACAAAGCTACCCTTTTTGGGTCAAAGCCATGATTGGTGTCCTGATGCGATGACCAGCAAACTATGCTAGGGTACATATGAAACCTCGACAACAAGTTAGGTCCCCAATCTTCTGAACATGTGATCAAACATCGCAGAAATATCATTGCATTTTTGCATGCATTATGCCTTGGGAATGTGCATGAATATGCTGTTTGAACCGTGTTGAACATGTACCAGACCAGGTGGCAGAGCATACCTTGTCAGACGTGGCTGCAGCTTCGCCCATCTGGGTTTGGGCACCCAGGATCGCCACAGTTTGCTGAAACGGGTTGAAACTTTGTCATTCATGGGCCATGCCTAGGTGAGGCTTCAAGTTAAGGATCTTCAAGGCTTCAGACTTGTTAGCTCTCTTTTAGAAAGCTGACCATAAAGGACATGCTGTATCATGCTGTAGAACTTGTCTTTGGCTGCCTTTTGGCTGTATCGGTGGTGGCCCCGCAAACCAGTGAGCTTAGACTATCAATGACTATCATCGTGAGGTGGACTATCATCGTGAGACCGAGCACTTGGTGATCCTCCACGAACTTTCAGTCGCTCTGGGTGGGAACATACGGGTGAACCCCCGAGACGGCTTACGGGGGCTCACGAATTCTGTCTGGGTGCGGGGGTAACTTGGGGAACCTTTTCCGGTCTTCAACAACTGCAGTTGGACTCGTAATCTAGTCTTAGGGCAAATGTTTGGACATCAGACTCAGACTCTGAACTTTCGGAGATCTTATGCTTCACAAATCTTGACAAACATTGGAAGGGAACCTTCTGAAACGTCGAAGGTTGTCACAGGATCTTCGGTGGTGAGGAATGCTTCGCAGATGCTGAAACAGGCTGTTTCTTGTCGCTCCAAGATGCGCCAAGGTTGTGTCGGCGTCGGTGTTCTTTACAGATGAAAGTTTGAGTCCAGGGCTCAGGGTTGCCCCAATGATGTCACCTTGCCATCGATGTATCATGATGATTCATGATGTATCCAATGTTTCCCTATCCCAAGAAAAAACAACAAACAAACTACAGAAGTGCCGAAGACAATTCAGAAGTCATGGGCTTTACAGCCTCGGATTGACTGGGCCAATCAGCATGTCAATCTCAGCAAACCTTTCAGTGAAGTTTTGACACTTTCATAATCTTTGACACATGTTGCTTCCACAATAAGCATCAATGAGTCAATGAGCCCCACCTTCTAGAAAGCCTAATGTCAGTACAACCAGGTACAACCCATCTCCAATTCCGGTCCCACCACTAAGGCCTTCGGCCAGTGGCCATGGGATCCCTGGGATCCCTGGGCACGGCAGAGTCCAAGCTCCTGGCGGTTCGACTCATCAACGATGCACGGCACTTTGCAGTGGCCGAGGTGGGCCAGGGTTGCCGCAGGAATCCGCAGGAATCCGCAGGACATGCTGGAGGGGTTCATGCCAACCTCCAGAAACAGGAAGATCAACATGAAAATGAAGTTTGCACTACGGGATGTGTTATGAAGTTAATATGTTAAGATATGTTAAGAAGGATAATGACATTTGCCATGCCGAATTGGCTACCTTGGCCCCGGGGCCTCCAAAAACCACATTAATTATGGAAGCAGCATGAAGGAGCATTGAGCAACCGATTGCCGAAGATCCAAAGTATTTCAGCCGGGGCAGTTTGGTCAATGACTGGCACTAGCCCAGCTACATCCAGCTACTCTGGAGGCAGATGCCGTCCATTTCTGGAGCTATGCAGGGCCACGCAGCGTGCCACAACAGGCGGGGCCCGGCGGGGCAGATGCCGTTCCCCCTCCGCCTGCGCCGCAGCCAGGTCTTGCGTGTGGATTTGCCAAAGCCGTTGAGGAGCTTTGAAGTTGAAGGGCGTTTGGCCTACCTGCTGCCGGAACAAGGAAAGCTGCAGGCAAGAACGAATGATCAAACCCAAGGAGTGCTTTGCAGATATTATTAATGTGACATGATTTGACCATGAATTAGTTTTAAAATGAAGTAAATCTATATACAAGTCTGGGGTGGACTCAAGATAGTCTAATAGCGCTAATAGTCCCTGATAGGTTCTTTAAAAAACACATAAACCATCATAAACCCATAAACAGCAAAACAACAACCCAAGCTCCCTTGTCAACATGCTATGTAGCTGATCTGGCCGGATATTCTAACTGGATGTAAACATCTAGATGTGGCTCACTGACTAGGGAGATGTGAAAAATGAGAGGGCAATTTGTTCCGATATTAGATGTACTAGTAGTAAAGTGCCCAATCGAGAAAATTGAGCAATTAAACTTCAGAAAAGTTTTGGTGCTCTTAAGATAGTCACTGCACACGGGAGAGGGGTCAGTTGCCCCTCTCCCGCGTGCAGTGACTATCTTAAGAGCAGCTACATAGCACCCTCGACTAATTTTTGCAAAAACTAAAGAGGTTTTTTCTGCTGTCAGCCCGCTCAGCCCAATTTCAGCATTTTCTGGATTTTCAAAGGTTTGAGCAGTGGTGGATTTGATAGTGTGACACGAGAGTTGAACAATCATTGGTTTATTACCCCACAGGGTGTTTTGGGTATTATGATTGATGTTGTTTCCGGGGGAACGGTCACCATTCCCAGTAAAACAAGTCCAACAATAGTGATCATAACAACGATTATTAGAACCCATGGTATAAGCATGTCATGCCAATCCAATCCATGTGCTGGTACTATTGGACTATTTTAAGCACAGCTCAGAAGTCATATGAATTTGAGTTTGGTTCCTTAATTACTTGCTGACATGTTGGGGCATGTTCTCTTACTGCTTGGTACATGTTTTTCTCATTTGTGTTTTGTATTTTGTTGTTGTAGTTCTAGTCGGGGCATGTCACTTTTGGCCAGGGTTGAGTAAGAGAGTGAAGCATCATTATTTGTGATAGTGATGGCTTATTCGCGCGAGGTAATGAATTTCCAAGGAGAACGGGTGCAGGCACTTGGGCAACAGGATGCTTTTCTGGCTGAAAGGGTACAAGACAACGTCTTGTATTTGGTTATTCGTATGCATCCAATCACCCTTGCTTGATCATAACATTCAGAAGCCACAAGGTGGGCGCAAGTGATCCACTTGGCCCCCATGGCTGCGAACCATGGCAGCCATGGCTGTGAGTCACATATGATTCTGGTGTTTCCATTGCCTGATCCATTCGGATCAGCGATGATTCTCATGATCTGGGATGGGATCTTGGTTTTAGCATCCGAGTGCCAGATGTGCCAGATGTGCCAGATGTGCCAGATGTGCCAGGTGGCTCAGACATCTCTGCAACCTTCTTCTTTTGATGCAAAGGGTGGCACCGTGCTACTTGGCAGCGTTTCATCATGTTTCATCATGTTTCATCGTGTTTGGTCACTTGATGTCACTTGCTCAACAGAAAGCCAATTTCAACCCATCACTTAAATGACATATTTCCCAAGTCCACATAGCTGACATAGCTGATTCCTTCCCAATCATTCCCAATCCAGAACTAAAATATGCTCAGCAGTGTGGGATGTTGGTCCATGTTGTGCTTTCCACTGCGATGATCAACTTCGACCTAGGTGTGTCGGCTGCGCAGATGGCTCTCTGATGCTGTCCCGAAATCCATGTCGACGACTCACAAGAGCAAGCATTGTGAGGCTTTCGTTCCAGCGTTGTCTTTCAGTTTTAACATGTTTTAACATGTTCCAAATGTTCAAAAACCTGGATTGATTTCCATCGTCACATGCCTCGAAAGAATCGAATTCAACTCAGATGGGTCTGGGTCACCAGTGCGACTGAGGCCCCGATCGTTGGAAGACGTGGCCATGCCCTGCCCAGCTTTCCATGGATGGAATCCCTCCAGGGATTCTGTGGCTGACCTTGGCTGCCAACGAGGAGAAATCTCATCATTTAAGGATTCATTTGGGTCATTTGGGATGGCTCTCCCATTAAGATCTCATAATCCAACTATTCCATAAATCTAAATTAAAATATGTTAAATTACATGTTATAGACTTATATATATATATGTAATATATATATATACTATTTTTGTGGTTTATTTACAGTAAAACAAGACCCAATATAATAATCCATAATGGTTAGGGCTCCCAAACCTTGGTGTGAACCAGGACTATGCCTGTGTTTGCTTCGAGGATGCCACACACGGAGTGAGAACCTGAACGGCCTAAGTGGTGTTGTTCCATGAATGATTCCACCTATATAGATGTGGGTACCCGCAGCTTGCTGCTTGGATGATTTCTAGATTTTCAGCCGGAACCGAATCAGCCACTTGGTACAACAGCATTTCAGTAGAGTCAGTAGAGGTTGATCACGATTGCATCATTGTTGTGACAGTTTGCGCTTCTAAGTGCTGCCCCCTATTTGCAGGTCATTCACTTAAGCTCCGGTCAGTACGTTGCCCTTCGCGCCGGGCATGTTGGTGGCATTGGGAGTCCCTTGGCAGAGGTTTGGATGTACTGTGATGGGAGCAACTGGCTGCTCGAAGAATGACCAGTATGAGGGCTGTGCCCAAAAGGGAGTGGCCCAACTAGACCACACACTGCTTGCCTAACTCGGAACTTGAACACTTTTGTTGAGAGTGCGGCTGTGAGTTGGCCTCGCTCTACTGAGATATTTCTATGGCTCCTTTGCTGCGAGCCCCTGTGAGTTTGGCCGGGCGTGTGCTGGACATGGAGAGACGCCTGGTTTCGGTGGCGACGGGAGACACATCGCCGAATATTTGGAAATCCAATATGGATCAATATGGCAATGGAAAATCCATCAGAATCATATGTATACTGTATATATAAATATATTTTATATATGCCCATATATGCCCTATATATATACTATATACATATAAATTATAGTATAATTAATTGATTTATAGATGATTTTCCCACCAAAGCTTCCATTTATAGGGGGAGTTCAATGGATGTCATGGGATTTCTCATTGCCATGGGGCCCATGGGGTTGGGTCAGGCAAGGATGGCCGCCACTGAGGAATTCTGAGAACAAAGGCCTTAGCTTTCCTCAGTGTCGGAGATCAGAGGCTGGTGGCTGGCGATCCCCATGGCTGTGGCCGTCAAAGGTGCACATGAGATAATGTTAAGTTGAATTAAGAAAATGTATGACAATTCAAGATGGATTGAAGAGTTCCAGGATTTCCACATATGTCCATTGACCAGAATTCTGTGCAAGACTTCAATTCCAGTGAGCCCATTGGAGTTTTGATCAGGGTTTTCCATTGATTTTCCTGCCGCTAAGCTGCATCAGGCGATGTCCACTGAATCGTCGTGGTTTGGGCTGCATTGCCTGGCCCAAGCAAGGGCCACCGGCACGTGGGTGTGGATGACATGTTTGCTCCCAATGTGGTAGCAGGCTAAGGTGCAAAAGTGTAAAAGGCGGATCTGCTGTAACATTGGCTTTAATGAGGAAGAACCATTTTGAGTTCCATTCTGTGTTTAATTATATCGATTGGTTGTGAAGGTCTAGTTGCATGAAGCTGTAGCTCCAGGAGATTGTAGGAACATTTTATGAGCGCAGTTGGAAAGGCATTGGAATCAGAAAACTGGTATTTCAAGAACAGCCACTGGCAGGGGGTTCACAGCACAAAACAGCCTCTTCAGCTGCCAGGTTCTTGGAACGTTTGCCAAACCTTCCGGTGAAAGGCTACGAGAGCTGGGGTGGCCCAGTGGCTAAAGGGCGGTAAAGATAGCATCACAGGGACATGATATGAGACTCATGCACAATGTCACATTGTGTAAATTGTGTGTCCGATCAAGTTAGCGTACATGCAACTCCTAATCGTCCAACACACAGATACACAGTTAGACTTTGAGTTGCCAAAAAAGACACTGCACACGAACTGTACGATGGTTTCAATAGCTTCCTCCTTTCAATCCCTGGACAAAACGCCTGAGGCCTTCCCGTGGGGCCCAGTGGCCTCACTGGAAGGGCATCCTTCACCACGGCGGTGTTCCACCCCACTGCATGTTTGGGTTCTGATGGAAGCTTGACAGGTGGGAGGATCAGCGATCTCAGGCTGATGACGCAGTGGATGTGGTACAATTCAAGGAACTTCAATGAACTTTATATCTATACAGTTCAATAAAGTTCAATACAGTTTACAGATTCAGCTTGCAAACTGGTAAAAATATGGCTGGCGTTTGGACCAATTTTTGGACCGATCTCCGGCACGGCAATGCCAGGCGCTTATGCCATGATTGCGGGGGCTGAAGATGGCTCCATTCACCTCCTGCAGGCGATGGCAATCCAGTTTTGGTGCTGCAGTAAACTGCGGGGTAGCAGAGCCCTTCAGTGGCATTAGCCTCTGGTAAACATACAAAAAACGATGGAAAGATCCACCATTTTTCATGGGAAAATCCACTATTTCAATGGTCATTTTCAATAGCTATGTTAAATTACCAGAGGGTACATGATACAGTTTTTTCATGGTTTTTTCATGTGGCATCAGATCATGAACCCAAAATTTAGGTTCGCACAAAGAAACGTGACAAACCCACCCGGCTCCCATCTATGTGCCCGATGCCTTTTTGGCTCGCGTGAGCTTAGAAAATAATTTTTGTCCGGGAATTTGACATGAGAAGCATGAATGAGCCTGCAAAAAATATGGATAACATGCAGAACATCGCTTTTAGCCATGATGAGGGGTACTCCTGGAAAACCAATCCGTCAATGCAGAGTATGCAGCGAAATCAATGAACCATTGTGTGAATTAAGAAAATCACAATGGGTGGCAATAAATCAAGGAACCATATTGCAGTAGTTTTACCTTTATTATTTCACAAAGGTAAAGTTTTTGCAGTTTAATCTGTAGTAGCTTTCATTTCTCGCATGTGGTCCTAGGGTGGTCCATAGACTAGAGAATTGCTGAGAAGTGTTTCAGCGCATCCGTCCAACGCATCCGTCCAACGCATGGCCGATCGACCAGCCACGCACTGGCTGTGCTTGGGACGTCGCCATGGACGAAGCTGGCAGTTCTGGTTCAGCGGAATTTGAAGACTTTGATGACGATGAACTCTGGCGAGCAGAGGACAGGGGCCTTGATTGGATCATTGATATATTTGATATTCTTGGGATATTCTTGGGAACTAGGATATTTTTCGATGCTGTTGAACAGCAAGCAGGGTGGCCACGTTTTTTTTCTGTTCCTGCAGCACTCTTAAGTCCTAAGTCATTGCCAAGGTGGCTTTGAAACCTAGAGGCATAGAGCAGAAAATTCAGAAGAAGTGAAGCTCAATCAAGTCTGCCACACCCCATCCAATAGTTCATAGTCCAATTGATGGTCCATGAAAAGTTCTATCATCAACCTGTGCGGACCTACTTTCAGTAAGTTTCGTTCAACCCAATACCGTTATCCGGTCCGTTCAAGTAAATCTGTATCATCATCTTCAAGTTTACCCTCTGGTGAACTAACATAGCAATGGAAAATCACTATTTTTGATGGGTAAATCAACTATAAATGGCAATTTTCAATAGCTATGTTAGTTCACCAGAGGGTATTGCTTGAAATATGGCTTGAGATTCAACAAAGACTCAATGGATCTCAATGGGGTTTGCTGTTGAAAACTCCAGTTTTCCCCATGGTTTTCCAACATTTCCCCATGGTTTCCCCATGGTTTCCGCGCCCCGGTCATCTCCACCACGTCCTCCCAGGAGGCCACCGCAGATGCGGAGCAGCGCTGGGCTGAGGAGGCTCTGGCTGAGGTGCAGGCAGCAGAGGAGTTGGCCATGGAGGAAGTGGAAGCCCAAGAGGCGCGACGGGATTTTTGGAGTCTGGGAGGCGCCCCAGGTTTTGTGATGATTTTTGGAGATCCACAAGTTGGGAAAGTTGAGGAAAGCCGTGGGCAAACACTTGGAGATGCCAAACTTGCTGTACTAAGAGGCTTTGTTTGATGATATTAAGATGTATGAACTATAGAATGGATATTAAGGAGTATATTGATTATTTTGTAATGGATATTTGGTGGGCAATTAACTAGGAATTGCTATTATATAATGGATATCAATGGAGATCGAATGAAATTGAGATAGATGATGATAGATGTATATTTTTCATAGATCCACATGGAACCCAAGAGTCTATATATAGTCAGCTTGGGAAGACGATCTGGTAGCAATTTCGGGAAGGATCTCTGGATGGCTGAAGCAGCTGAAGCCGATACGATCGATGAGGCGGATGGGGCCATCAGAGTGATTTCGTGGGATGAGTTGCACCTGATTTCACCTGGATTAGCCTCTGGTAAACTAACGGAGCTATGGAAAATCAATGGTAAATCCACTAGAAATGGCCATTTTCTATAGCAAACTGTTTGTTTACCAGAGGGTAACAGAGCTATGGAACATCGCCATCTTTAAATATCTTTAATAGGTAAATCAACAGAGCTATGTTAAATTACCAGAGGGGTTTCTAATCCGGCCCCAGGCATGGATGGAACCTGACCACAGTGACTTCGTGGACCGATTGGGGAAAGGGAAGCTGGTAGCTCATCAGATTACCATGCATTTGCTATTTGAGATGACATTTGAAAGATCAGACTTAAGTTTGTGGGATCAAGGAATTCAAGGAACCAATGCCTATTTTGGACCTAGTCACACATAGTTCAAACAGCTGCAATTGTTTGCCGCCAGAGCCCGCCATGGCAGGAGTCCTTGGATCAGTTTGAAGATGCCTTAGAGTCGCTAGAGCACGACCCCTACGAAAGCCACCCTGCGCTCCAGCATCTTTTTTTTACTTTACGAAAGTCAGTGAAGGCAATCCTTCTTAATGATGACATATGATGACATGATGAAACCTATCAAGCGTCCACTTTTATGCTCACTTTGCATACCTTTAATATCCTTTATAATTACCTTTCACTTTCGCATTGAGTATAGTGGTCGTCATTATCAAAACTCTGGTTTGCCCGGCTCCACCATCCATTGATATCCATCATGCATGAAGTAAGATAAGTATAGACAGTGTAGATAGATATAGATTACATACAGGAAATAAGAATGTAAAGATGGTAAACCAATTGGGTACTTGCACAGTTGTTCTGTTAGAACATAGGGGCCTAGAGCACCATGGAAGCAGTTTCAATGGTATCACCCTGCCTGTTATAGAGGTAAGTGTGTCCCAGGATATGGGCGATTCTGATGATGATATCTCCCTGGCTGATTTCGAAGTAGCACAGCCGGACCCCATTCGAGAGTCTTGGCTGCAGATCAAGTCGACCCTCTCGGGTCACTTTCAGTCCTGGTGAAAGATGTAGCAGTTGGATGCAGTCGGCATGTTCCGAATTGCGGTCGTGAGACGTCCTCTCCGTTTGTATATAGCTTGTATCAATGTGCTTAAATAATCTTAAATTATCTTCAGATAATTTCAACATATTTCCAAGAATCTTAAGCTCAGCAACTCAACATATTTGATCCCAGTTTGACTCCGGCCGTTGAGCATTTGTTGCATCCCACCATCCCTGGAGGATTTCAATGACTGGGGCAGCGACCCGGAAGGTGCAGCCAAAGCAGCTGCACGAGCCATGACTTTGACGTGGCAGAAAAGCTGGGAGATTCCCAAGATGCCTTTGGGCACTGCAGAACTGTGGCTGGCTGCTGGTTTCATTCATTTTTTCAAAGTGTTTTTGAAAAACCTGTTTTTTTTTTGTTTCCATCCTGGCCTGCAACCTGGGATGACTATGGCGGGTGCTTTTTGATTCCCGGAACGAGGGTCAAATCATCAATCAGGTGGCGATTTGGGCCCAACGGACCTCCCATGAATGTCATGGACACGTGCTCAGTGTCCCAAACGTTGTGGATCGCCAATCAGATTCTTGGACCCAACTGGTGTTTTCAAGGTGGAGCGATTGGAGAGTCTGAATGGATCTGAATGGCCATGACATGCTATACATATCTATACATGCTAATCCGCAAGATGAAGAAATGCATCCAGTCATCTCTCTCACGCATTCTCACGCTGTTGCAGTTCTAGGCACTGACATTTGCCCATTGGTCACCTGCAGCGCTGCAGGCAAGATCTCTTTGGATTTGAGCTGGCTGCTTTGGAAGCTGATCAAAACCTGAGACTCTTGGCTGGCAGTGCTCCATGTCGTCAGACCCTGTCCGTGGGATTTGTTTGCTTCCTTGAAGACCAGTGGTAGGATAATGCGATGCTCGAAGAAACTGAGAAACATGATGAAAGAAGATGAGAGACTATGAAAGATGATCATTTTGCCCGCCTTCAGTCTTTCGCTGAACTCTTGGAGAGGGCGATGAACACCGAGAGAGAGAGAGAGAGAGAGGAGCTGAAAGATGAGTAAGATGATGAAGATTATTAAGATGATTAAGATGATGAAGATGCGATGCCCATGATGCTAGTATCCTGAGGCAATGACATCCACTTCGCCCACTTTTCCTCTTCCAATGGCCAAGTGAACCGGATCCGTTGCGGTCAGCTGGGGCAGCAGTCTGTGGTGGTGGCAGTGGATGCCGCAGGAGGTGTGTTGGTGGCACCATCGCAGGTCGACTCTAAGCTGCCACCATTGAAGCTGCTGAACGTGGCGCATAACATGGAACAGGCCAGGCTGCGGCTTGCAAACGCATAGGAAACTGCGCATAGCTTGGAAGTTGATGAAGATGTTGGAAGTCTATTGAATTATTGCGTTGATGTGATGAAATAATATATAATAATATGAAATACCTACTGGCAAGCTACTGCAGCTACTGGTAGCTTTGCTGTTTTCCCTAGCCAGATGAGAATGACATGAGGTCATGAGGTTATGATAAATCAATGGACAGAAAATACTGACAGTTAAGACATCACAAGTGACACAGAACACTCAGTTTGCGCACCTGGCCCACCAGTGCCCACGATGACACAGGGCACCTCCACTTGGGGCATTGGACTGCCACCTCCTGAAGATGGAAGCTCGGTGACCGTCGGTGACCGTTGCACAAGTGAAATCGATGACAAACCTTTGATGCTTTTGAGGTGAAGATGGTGAAGGGGGGTCCCTGAGTTTCTTTTAGAATTCTGAAAAAGTATGAATTCATTACTTGAGGCAGCTGTCGCAGCTGTCCGAGATGGGATGAGAGCACCGCAGTTTTTCACATTTTCTTCATTGACGCGCTCAGGAGATGATGCTGGTCCACTGCTGGTCTCTGCCAATGACCACTGGTTGAAGGCAATGGACCAACTTGGGGCTTACACACATATACACAGGTTTACTTACGGCATATGTTTTAGTATGTTGTACATCTGACCATGTTTGGCGATTAGTGGGTGGGTCAACTCATGATGACGCATTGGTGTGCTGATCCATGCCGACACATGAATCACATACATAGTTGCATTCAAAATGACTTCTATAACAAATTATAACAACACTTGATGTGTGTCTTATACCACCTGATACCAACTGTTAGAGAACATTCAACAGTTATCGGAATATCATTCAAGGTTCATGAAAGCCGTAGATCTCTTTGAAACTATTGGATCATCCACTAGAGACTGGATCATCCACTAGACCCCCCATTGCTTGAGGCCTGGTGGCCCAGCCCTGGAACCAGCTCCACAAGCCGTGGTTCTCGCGGGCAGAGCTGGCAGCTGCAACAGGCGAAAGGACGAACAGCACCAGATGCTGGGCATTGCTGGGCAACCTGCCGATGGACCATTTTTTGGATGTGGTTCGATGGCCTGAAACCATCTGAGTCACCACTTACTTTTCAAGGGCAGGTGTTACTAATGGTGTGACAGCGAAATTGATGGTTTAATTGATGGTTTAATTGATGGTTTAATCTATCATTTCTTACTGACTGACTTTTGATTTTTATGATGATAAATGGTGATGGTTTAAGTTTAATCAGCAGGTGCATCCCACAAATCATGGATGCTTAGGGATAATTGCACCTAGGACAAGTCACCGATCCCCGTTTGGCATTTTGGAGAGAACCTTCCATCAATTGATGTCATGCACAAGCGCGCCATTGTGGCCTCCTTGGGTGGAGAGGCCGGGCCGGTTTTGGTGGGTGTCAGACGCATCGTCACTGCGGTTGCGGTTTGTTAGTCCACTGAATCTACTCACCTTTGGTAATTGCAGGATATTGCAGGTTGCTACAAACACTTCACTCTCAGTCTTGCAGCATCTTGCAGCTATGTTGCAAGGAAAGAAGTGTCATCTGCCCAGAAGTGTCATCCGATCATATTCGTGTGCGCCGCGTGCGCTTGAAAATTTGGCATACCCCCAATGATGATAAACCAGTTTATTTGGGGTTTAAACGGCGGTTTAAACGGTATATACGGTAAAGCATGTAAAGCCCATTGTCAGACAGACCACTAGGTCTCGGTGCTGAATTTGCTGCCGCCCTCACAGTTGGACCCTGCACCGGAAACTCCAGCTGACTTTTAGCTGCAGTGAGGTGGCTGTGTACCGTGAGTTTTTTTTGGGGTCATGTTCTGCACATTCAGAAGCACCTAAAAAGGGCAAGGCAATAGTAATCCCCTAAAAAATCTAAAAAGATGGAAAAAGTATGAAACAGACACATTTACATCGATTTACCACATTCAGTTGAATTATTTGGCAGGATGTTTAAACCATCCCATTGTGAGTTCTCCCAGTGTGATCCATCCCCAGCTGCGACCGACTAAGGAAGTGCACATCATTGAGGACCTTGATATATACTTGGTGACTTACTGACGCTGTGGATTTTTGTTGGTCAAAGGCCACAACACATACAACATACAACCATTGTGCAACCAGGCCATCACTTCAGCATACTTCAGCTATAGCTGGTATGGTGTGTCTGCAGACGCATGGAGACAGGAGCTTCCCCAACTGGACCAAGATCTCAGCTGCAAACATCCCCCGCGCTGGCCGCTGCACGATGATCCCAAGACTGTGCGCTGCTTTGGCCATGCTGAGAGCAGGACCCCCAGGGGTGAGATTGGCATGGCGTGGTCCACACACCTGTGGTTCGAGGAAGACTACCCTCTGGTAAACTAACATAGCTATTGAAAATGGCCATTTATAGTGGATTTACCCATTAAAAATTGTGATTTTCCATACCTATGTTAGTTTACCAGAGGGTACTCACTAACAAATGCATGGAACAACAGCAAAACCAATACATTTCGCTCAGGTCATGACTTTCTTTTCTTATTTTTCTTGATGCTCACAATATCTCACAATGCTCACAGTTTACCATAGTTTACCACCTAGCCCTGCTGGCACACCACTGCTCACGCCCCAGCGAGCACACCAGGAGAGTTTGGAATGTTTGCTGGATCCCGCTGCGAAGTATCCGTACCATTTCCAGCGAAGTATCCGCTCTGGGAGGCCCAGACAGGGAAGCAGTGTCAGGTTGAGGCAGGTGTCCAAAGAAAATCAAAATGGCCAACACTAAAAAATGTTATACAGCTGTATATCAGCTTACTTTTACAGTTATATAATGTTATATACAGGACATTAATACATCTGTAGTTCCTCACAAAATCTCGTGGAGGATGTGTCCTGGTGAAAACGTGCAGAAGTTCAGACTAATTATATAGTTCTATAATATTCTATAATCACCGGAACATAGCAGGTATTACCAGAACGCATCATTTTGTCGTGAGAAAGTACTTCTGCGAGAAATGTGGGAGAAATGTGAGGCTCCATGAACGAGAACAACACCCTGGAATGGACCGCTCGACCCTCTGGCAGTGCAGTGCCTGCAGAGATCATTCGCAATGTCTTGAGCCTACTGGGGCCACAGGACAGGCAATCCAATGGCTACATGTTCTTTAATGTAGGGTAAAACATGGTAAAACATGGTAAAACATGGTAAAACATGGTAAAACAATGTCATAAACCACCCATGACTGGGAATGGATAAAAAACCACCTATAAAAATGGTGATGACTGGGGGATGGTTTATCATTGTTTTACCCACATTAATTTGCTTTATGCATTCCTGCCATTCCTTGGATGAAAGATCTCAACATTTGGAGGCATTTGAAGGCGGCTATAGCATTTGATTTTGCATCGACAGTGCGTGAATCACAAAATTGGCATCACAGGAGTTGCTACAGCGCGTGCAGATCCTCAATCGTCAACATGCCCATCTTGCACAGGAACAGGTGCTTTCCAGCGTCCTGAATGCAGTCTCCATGATCTCTTTGATTGTGCTCAGAACTCCTACATACTCCTACCCTACTCCACCCTGAGTTGCTGATGCCAAGGCAAACGCACAGAGCAGATGGCATTAATCTTCTCAGAGAATACAGTGTGGCTAACGGAGCCTTGGCAAGATGCTGATGTCAACTTTTGAGCTCCTGTGAAATTCTGCATCTAATCCAAAGTCACCAGCAACATCCACGGTTGCATCATGTTGGATCCATATGGATCCATGACATTCCAGGATGGATGCTTGAACATGCGCTGCAAGCTGACTCTGCCCTTCAACGGTGCCTTTGCCCACGTGGTGCACATGCCGGGCCTCAGTGCGGCAACTGGGCTGCAAACGTGGAATGAACTTGGGCAGCTTGCCACCTTGGCTATCCTTTGTTCATATTATATATATATATATATATTACAATATATAAATAATATATATATATATAATATATCTTCGCAATGCTTTGGCGGCAATGTGGTCCATACTTACCATAGTTAGTTCCCTGGCTTTGGAAATGGTCCATCCTTCATCTGTCATGTCTCAGGTCATCATCTCCACCAAGATGGGCTCTCCGACCTATCCGCTGGCGGCCGTCACGGTGCTGAGACGCCAACGCTCCTTGGATTCCTTGGTGATCGCGGAGCGACATTGCGGATCTACAACCATTGGGATCCACAACTTGCTCAACCCCACTAGAGAATCCTAGGACTCATAGAATGAGCATAAGCTTTCAGCTCCGAAAACAAATTATCAAGGATTTTGAATAGGATTGAACATAGCTTTTTGTCCCACTTTTGAGCCTCACGTGACCCTAAGTGGTTTTTGGTGTATTTGCAGCACCACGACTTGATGTTTGCCCTCAGTTCCAAGGCTCTCTGCGCTTTGAGCTACGCGTGAGGGATCTGGTTCCGCGGCTTCTGCTTCCCCACGCGTCATGGGAATCCATGGGAATCCTGGGTGCATCCCCTCCAAAAAAGATCAGTCCCCAACAATGGTTCTCCTTTTGGGGTTGGTTGTGGTGATGTTTTGGGCAGCTGATGCCAGCCTCCCTTTTTGATCCTTTTTGGTCTTTAGTCATCCCCCAAAATTCTAATTAGAAAATTTTGCAATGTCCGGCATCCCAGGCAGTGGAAACTGACTTCCGCGACTTGGGCTGGCCGCGCAACATCATCGTGGGCATGGCCGCAGTGGAGGATCGGCTCTTCATCTTGTTCCTGGGATCAGAAAACAGGGGAGTCACGCAGTTTGTACCATGACAGTTGATGCAGGGGTGTTCAGGGTCAAGGATGTCCAAATTGTTTTTTTGGATGTGTGTTTGGATCTCTACGTCTCTGACTGTGAATCTCTTGATATCTCTTGATATTTGTGCCAGTTTTTGATCAGATTTGATGTTTTTTCATGTTTTTTGGCCATCTGAGCTGCTACAGATGCACATTTTTCATCATTTTTCCATACCATCCATACCTTTCCCTGCGCCTGCGAGGTACAGCAGTTGCCGCTTGGTATGCCACCACTTGGCCTTGGAGAACCGTCCCCAGAGGTCTGCCCACGGGCCACAAGGTACTGAGCAGGCCAGAAACCCGGCTTAGGGCTGTAGGTCACCCCGAATAAAGTTTGATAAATCACAACTTTTACGGGGAATCACCCGCAAATGTCGAACTCTTTCAGGTTGGTGAATAGCTATAGCATGCTATAGCTATGATTTATCATGATTGTCATGATTTATCCAGAATGATGATATGATGATTGATTGGAGGGTTTCGAGATGTTTCGAGATAAGTGATGAGGTTAAACGTGGTTGAAGGATAGAAAACTGATGAGTTGCACTGCACATAGGCAATGTTTGCCACAGACTTTTGTTGCGGGACGGCAGATGTGAGGCTTGTGTTTTATGAACCAGGCGGCAGCCAAGAGTGACTGTAGCCAAAAAAACGCACTTTCGGGAAGATGAAACATTCATGAAATTCGAACACACCGCAGATCCACTCATCAACAGCCCATGCTCTAGCTCACCAACAATCCTCCAACTTTGCCACAATCAAGAGGCAACAACTGGCACGCAGACGGATCTTGGGCCGACTACGAGTGACCAAGCAAGTCTATGAGGCTTTACCGGAAATCGCCACAAGTCGCCACTGTTGAGTCGGTGTGTTCCCCACAGCTCAGAAGCAAGACATTGAGATATATTGAGAAGCAGTGGCCAAGTCTAGTCGATGATTTGATGATATTTGATGATTTGTTTTCCTCCTGAAAGACTGAAAGCTGCAGCAAATTGGGGATATTGGGGCAGATGGATGCAGATGGGGCATCAGCAACTCGTCGATGTCAGATATGTCAGGCTCAGAGCTGTGGAGCCTCTGGATGGAAGCTGACTGCACCACGACACCGGCTAGCTTTGCGCATTGAAGACTCTGACAATAGGGGGTTGAAGTGTTGATAATATAGCCAGGGCCTGTCTAAGTCTTCCTTAGGTGTTAGGCCATGTTAGGCCTGTTAGGAAAGGGGGCATGGCAGTGAGCTGATGCTGGGACAGTCAGCAGCCGGTCCTGGACTGGCAAACTCATTGTAAATATTGTACTTGGACCCTCAAAGTACCCGCAAAACTCAGCCTTTTTCGGCACACGATGCTGTTTCTTTCGTTTGAAAATACGACTTTTGTGGGTACCTTCAGGGGCTAGGTAGTTCCAATGTTTGTCATGCTGTGTCAGGGCTCATTGCTGCACAGTGCATGGAGCAAAAGGATCGGAACAACGAGACCTGTGATGTCCCCTAACTCGGGGCCTCGGGGTGGCTTGTGTTGCAACATTGAAGTGTGTGGCTCATGTGGCGCCCTTCTTGGCTTCATGCAAACTGGTTTCTAGTGGCTTATCCGGCTTATCCAGTACAGGGGACTTGTTCAACCTTGAAGCTGCAAAAGCTCTCTTCCTGACTCTTCCTTATTCAAAGTTCAGTCTGCAAGAGTACTGTGTGTAAATTAAGTTTTTATATGCTTTTCTGGATTGGAGATACCATTTTCCTGACCCTACTTTGATTCCTCACCTGGGCATTTGCCCAGCAGATTTCACCCAACTGACTGCTAGTCTTCCAGGCGGAGGCAACTTCTGAGCAGGTCAGCTGCATTTTTTTGATACGGGAGATTGGGAGATCCAGCATCCAGCCATCACGACTGATGCTTCCATATGCTTCCATCATGTCAACATCTTCCCGCTTTAGGTGTCTTGGCGCACCCAACGCGTCCGTCCTCGCGAAGTTTTTCAACCAGAGGTTCGGGATCCCGGCCGCGCAGCCGGCTGCGACCATTGCATCTGATTATTTGCCAGCGAATCTCCGGATCATTTGCCAGAGAATCTTTGGTTGAGCATCAACCCAGGCCCAACCCAAAGAGAAACTCTCAGAAACTCGATGAATGAAAAACCACCGAAGTCAGTCAGAGTGAGAACCAGGATTGAGTCCCCGCCTTCCATCCTTTTCCATCCTTCTTCCACCATCAGATTCAAAAACACCCGCGCGTTGGGTTGAGATTGTGCCAGACCAGTGGGTCAGGTTACGCAGCTGCCTGGTGAAGTGAAAGAAGTGCATGGCTCTTAGATGGTCAAGCCATGTCAGGCCATATTAGGACAACTACTGGCCCTAAATTTTATAATTCCTGATGTATAGCTATAGGGTTTGGGTGGGGTAAAACAGTGTTAGAAGATGTTAGAAGTATCATGAATTATCATAGTTGGTTGGGTCATCATTGAGCACAATTGAGCATTCCAAGTACCCAGCTATGAGCCCAGTGAGGTAACTACCCTAGCAGCTGAGCTACAAGACGAATAGCAAGAATTCAATACAAAGCATGATTTGCTGATTGCCGCATGCATATTCAATAATTGTATAATCTGCCCATTGCCCGACCCCAACCGCAATCTCATGCCATAATCCCTTTCACTGGTGACACGCCTATAATATATCATAATATATCTAAATATCATATCATATCACATACCTCTATATATATAATACATATATCTATATATGCATGCTGCATATATATATATATAAGTAAATAAACATATAGAACATGTCTATAACATATATCATATTTATCATCATGTATACATAATGTTCATATTTATTTAGATACGCCGAACGTTTATCCTATTGGTATGCCTTTCCACTGCTGGAGCACCAAGGTCCTGCTGCCACTTGGACGTGTCTCCCTGTGGGAACTTTGTCTTGGCGTCCTTCTCGGATGGAGCTGTGGTGCGGTCCTCGAATCCAACCAATGTGTGGCGCATGGCAGGGCATGGCAGGGCATGGCAGGGCATGGCAGGGTAACCAATAGACATCAATAGACATCAATAGACATCAATAGACATCAATGGACATCAATGGACATCAATGGACATCAATATGACATGATGAAACGATCTGAAACCTATGGATTCTTGAGGATCAACACTTCAGGAGTTTTGAGCAAGGCTATATAATTTGATATCATATTGACGCATGCCATAGAAAAACATGGCTCTGGCATTGGGTGAAACGGTGAAACATGTCACCCAAATCATGGGTTGTGGCCAGCTTTCCAAGGACATGCTGGACTTTCCCATGCTCTCCCGACTCACGCAGCTGCAATCCCAGCTGGAAAGGTTGGGTTTCGCACTTTCACGGTTTTGCCATGGTCCTGATGTTTTTGGTGTATTCAATTACTGTTTGTGCAGATGATAAAAAGCGCGTCCCAAAAATTCTAGGAGAGTTGGGACGCGACTGAGCCACCTCTAAATCCTTCCATGCACCAGGGCGCTTGACGCCATTGATTTCCACTGAGGCTGCAATATGCTCAGCCACGCCCAGTGGCAAAGCAGAAAGGGCACCATGGCTGTAATGGGTGGAAGCAGATGATCCCAGATCAGACTGTGAACAATGGCCATATAGACTTCAGGGGTTTTCCACTCCATTTGTTTGTCCTACTTGTCCTACTTGTCCTACTTGTCCTACTTGTCCTACTTGGGCCTTTGTATGGCGCACCGGGAATGATGTGTACTTGTAGCACCTTCCACTCCAGCATCCAGGATCCCAGCTTTCGCCCCTATCTCGGGGGAACGATGGGAGCTCCCAGGATCTTTGTTTGGAGAGCCACTGTGACGCAGCGGGCATATGACACCAATGTCTATGTGATCAGTCGTGCTGCACATCCCTGGGAGGAGCGACGCGCTTTTCCGCTGGGCATTGGACTTCCCCTCTGATCTCATGTACTGTAGAACTGAGGGAACCCGATTCTCCTGCCCAAAACGTCTTGAAAATGGTGGATGCTTAGTCTTCCGCATGGCAATTGCGCTGAGCAATGTTGCTGAGCAATGTTGAACTGGTGAAGTGGGCAGACTATGCGTTTGAAATGACATGATGACTATCGGAGACTACAATTAGCCATTATTAACCAACATATACCAACATTAATTATTAATTAGTAGTAACATTAGCCATATATTAACCAAAATGATGGACGTAACGATATGTATGTATATATATAATTACATATTATACAACCTTTCTCAAGCATTGCTACCGCTTATCAGATCTATCGGTTTCCACATGTTTCAACCAAGTCATGGCAGGTGGTGCTTCATGAAGTCTACCCCCTGGGAAACTCCTTCGTGAAAGCTGTGAAGTCGGAGTTTGCCTTGGCCAAAGTATGCCAGGCCGGGGGGAATGGCTGGTTGGTATATCCGCTGCCGGCCGCTGCCAGCAATCTTGGTAATATCAATTTCTTCACCACCCCACCACATCCACCACCACCTTGTTTGGTTCCATCAAGCCAACTTCATCGTTATTTTACTGCATTTATGCTTTCATGGATCTTCATGGAATCTGGTCCAGTGCCATAACCAGGCTGCCGGAGGCTTCTTGACGGATTTCTGCGTCCATCCATCTCAGCTGCCGCTGGTTGATGATTGCTCGGGGGTTGATGATTCAATGGACCTATGGAGTTGGCTTTGTTGGGACATGAATGGAAAATCACAATTTTTAATGGGAAAATCCACTAATTAATTATTTCTATGGGAATGAATGGGAAACTATGATGCTACAGATCCGTCAACTGCATAGGATTCTTCACGATCGAGATATGCAGGAAAAGGATGAGATATGCAGCCATTACATGCCATTACCCATCGACTACTGGAACACTACTGGTGTTGCTGCGCCCGCACCAAGGTATTTGGTGGCAGCAGCCGTGCTGCCATCTAGTGACGCAAGGCGCGTGAAAGTGATCTATGGTGATTTATGATGATTTGTTATAATGCCAGCCCTTGACTCACTGGCAATGAATGGCTTCTAATTACAAAATGGCACTCCCCAATCTAACAACCGAGGGGGTATTATCAATCCAGCGGTGACACGACATTTATTTTATCGTCATCTCTAGTCCATCCATTCTTGGAAGAACATCCCAGCTGGGAAAATCGTCATTTTCTCCGCAAGATCATGCCAATTCATGCCATATCCCAATGATATCGCAAGGAATATCGCAGGAAGAATCCTGGAACATCTTGGGACTGGCCGTCCATTGCGCCGGAGGTCGATTCTGCTGGTCTACGACCTTTGGTCTGGGGAACTGCTGAAATCCTGCGAAATCTTCACTTCGCTGTTGGCCCATCCCCGAGTCTCAACTGATGCCGGGAGTGGACCAATTATGGCACGAACCACTTGGTTGTGCCAAACGGACTTATAATTTATAACATCTTATAACACTTACAACACTTACAACACTTACCAGTTGGATCCCTTGTATTCCCTTGTCATGGAGCCTGAGGTTGCACCCAGGGTACCTTTGCATCCAAGTCTCTGCATGGATTGCAGTGGAGTCTTGGCCATCAGAGTGGTCGGAAGCCATCGGAAGCCACCAGTCGAGTCAGGCTCCAACCACCCTTGGAATATCTTGGAATTGGACCACACTGGACCACACTGGAAAGCAAATCAAAATCATCAAACAATATCAAACAATACCAAACAATATCAAACAATATCAAACACACTTTCCAGGTGTTTGCTTTCCGTTTTCATCATTGCTGTTTCCTGCTGTTTCCTGCTAGTCTTTTGGTGTTCACTCGCTTGAAGTCAAGGAAGCTATATTTTCTGCGCATCTACACCAGCACCTATGGGACCTTTGGATTTGCAGTTCGATCGAGGTGGGACTGCTTGGTTTTGGAGTCAAAGGGTACATCTCTGAAGACGCTGCACATTTCCAGAGCTGTTGTTATACCTGGGCCCAACCTTCCCATGAACATTCGCCTGGGTTGAACGCGTACACTGCGTACACCTTTTATCCTATTTTTTGGGATAAGTTTCTTGATTTTCTTGCCCAGAAAGCAGTCTTCCATCGATTTCGATTCCAATTCCGGTGAGTTTTCCCAAAGGATCCCAGGCCCCTGTGAGTTGGCTCGGGCACCAGGTTCCCCTCCCATTGGCCTTTCGGGGTGCAGCGATCTGCTGCACTCGGATTGCTGGCAGAAGTCCAGTGCGGAGTTGATCGCGGAGCCGCGCCAGAACGGAAATGTCAGCAGGGAAATTATATACCATTTTTGGGTTCTAAAATGGTCCCTAAGGGGGTTTGAAGCAACTTGAGAGGATGTAATTATTGACTATAGTGTAAACAGATTCAAACAGGTATCAGGCATTATCAGGCTATGTTAGACTCTCCAATTAGATACGCAAATCCGCAAATCATTCACACTCAAAACAGTCATGCACATGGCCTGCAACCATCATTTGTCTGAATCTTTGGTCAGAAAGGAGTCCACGTCAGTTGTTTGCGCGGTGGACTTCGCTTCTGGGGAGCCTTGCTACCAGGCCTGGCCTTTCTGCCGATGGACAGCCACCGGATGTTACAGGTGTGTCATGCTGTATCTGTAGTTGTAATATGAATGTAATATGTTCTAATCCAATTTTATTGGAATATATTGGAATAAATCAGCACACTTACTTGCACTTATATTACTGCAGGAAAAAGTTTCCTCATAGGTCTTGTATGGTCTTGTTCACCCCAGCGGCGGAGAATCAGTTGACCCCTGGAAGATACATGCGAAAAACTGATCCAGGCTAGCATCAATGCGAGTTGCATCAGCTTAGGTGTCTGGGCCAGAAGTGGGTTGGCTGACCATTGGCATTGGATGGCATTGGGAAAGCCAACCAGGGATGCTTTGAATTTCTTGAAATGGGAGCATTTGGGAGCTAAAGATAGCTAAAGAGCCCATTTTGAAAGCACAACAATTGGGGTACCTAGACATACCTATTATCGTTAAACATCCACCATATGTCCTTCCGGTTGTATCAGGGATGGCAGATGCCCGTTGGCATCAATGTGAAGCCATATTATTGTCTTGTCACATCTGTGGCAATGCCAAACAACCGATACTGATTCTGTCTCTGATTCTTGTTTTTGGCGTTCTTCTTCGTTCCAATTTCAAACCGCACACGGGCTTGCGCATCGTTGCATTGTTGTTTCTTATCTCAAGAGACATGTAGTAGCATTTACGGCATAAGCATTCCTGAATGGGCTAGCTATAGCTCGCCGGAATTGCTGACGTTTCCAACTGAGGTTCACCTTGGCACGATCCATGTCAGCTGCTAGTAGGCTCAGGGAAAATGTTGCTGAAGTAGTGGAGGTACAGAGATTGGGATAGATTGGGATAGATAGGCGGGTGAATCATCGGCATATCAACGGTTGCCAAGTGGGCAACTTCAACTACAGATGCTTCCGCCAATACTCCACAAAATGCAGAGACTAAGTTTGATTGTGTTTAATCAACCTGACAGCCTGCTGCCTCAGAGTCATTCTGGCATTACAAAGCTTTGACCCTCAGAAACCACAGATTGGAAGTCCCACTTTCTGCAACGAGAAAATCGTGTTTCAAGGGTTAGTGCTCACCTTACATTGCCTTGCATGGTTGTTTCATGTTGTTTCAGGTACAATAAAATCAATAAAGATTCATCATGCCTTGCTGCGTTGCCAGGGGCCAGAGATGGCACCATTTCGGTGTGGCAACCTCCTCCCAGCATCTCTGCACGCATTCGCTCACTGCTGGAAGAGAGTCTGGAGGTCCGGTGGCGATTTGAGGAATGGGTGCCACGCGGCCACCTCACCCCACAAAGACAAAGCCAACTGATGAAAGTTTGGATGGTTCCAACCACCCGCAACAAGGATCAAACAAATGAACATAAATGATTCATAAATGAACGATGATATATACTGTATACAGCTACATTTTTGAACACATGCTGGCACTTGTAGGCTGCATGTACGGTGCATATGTTTGGCTTTTTGAGTTCTGGAGTGTGGTCAGGTTTTTGACAAGGTCGAGGGTGCTGCTAGCCGCGACTCTGGCTCTTTGTCACCTCCTTTGTCCCAAGTGGAGGAGGCCGTATCCTTCCTATGGGCCACCAAGTTGCTCGCACTTGTTCAGACAATTCAGGATGATATTGGGGCAGTTGAATTCTGACTGGTAGTTGATGATTTCTGCTTCATAGAGCTTCAATGATACTCAACGATTTACAAAGATTTTTCTGAGTTTTGGAAGTGCATACTAGTTGCGTTGAGGCTCCGGGCTGCCATCGATTGGTCCCACTGGGGTGAAGCTGCTCCCTCCGACGTCCAACCCATGTTGCCCTTGGCCCCCTCCGCACCGTTGGCCCCGTTGGCTCCGTTGGGTTCGGTGCCACAGTGGCCTACGACTCGGCCGGAGGTGGATGTGGTGGTCCAAGCCAGACAGCAGTGGGCTGAAAGCTGTGGACAGCCACCAGCACCAGCTGCACCACCTCTACCACCTGTCAGCTCGAGACCGGTGCTGCCTGGTAGCCTGCAACTGGGGCAGCCCATGGGTGGCCTTGGCGATACGCAACGGCAACTTCAAAGAGAGGAGCCAGAGATAGATCCCGTTTCTGGTTTGGAAGTGTCAGAGACTCAGATTTGCAAGACATGGTCAGACAAAATTTTGGGGCACATCAGTGTCTCCAGGTTGTCAGTTTGGCCCATGCTTCCATTGCAGGTTGCTGAGGCTCTCAAATCATTCTGGGAATGGTAGCCTGCACCCCCAACAAAGTCATCCACAATGTGCACATCCATCCGAAGGATGCCCTGCACATCCCTGCGCCATGATGGGAAAACCTCGAGGAAACTTACCAATTTCATATAATTTCATGGTAAACACCAATAAACACCATGGTTGTCCTGTTCCTTGAAGCGTTTCACATCGTTTCACCATGGTGGACCAGATCCAGATCCCCGGCATTTCCAGGTTCGAAATGCCATCCCCAACGGCACGGCGCCACGGCCCGCACCTGGAGCTCTCGCAGCTGGCAACGCGTGCGCCGGAGCCGGCTGAGCTGCTGGGTCCTGCACCGGAGCTGCGCGAGGAATTTGGGACCCAAGCGGAACACTTCCAGGTGCACGGCAGCGAGTGAAAGCTGAATGTATGCTGTAAAAACCATGGTAAAAACCATGGTAAAAAGCATAAGTGTCGTGGGTTCATTGTGGGTTCATTGTGGGTTCATTGTGGGTTCATTGTTATGGTGTATATTTAAGATGGACTTTATCATTGTTGGAGATCTTCACCCAGCAAACCAGGGTTTGAACTTGTTAGCGGAGGTGATTGTCTTTGCTTCCTTAGCATTTTGTGAATTTATTGGGCAAGATTTCGCACTGATAAACCCTGGCTGATGATTCTTGGGAACAAGAAGTAATACTTTGGCTCCAAATCTGCGAACGCATGATTTGATAGCAGTCAGGGTTTGGCACATGTTGGCACGCAAGTCTGTGCTTTGTATATCCCTGCAAAACCGAATAAATCGTACGTATTGTCTTGTTGAAAGTTAAAAGAATTTCCGTGCCGATTCTTGATAGTGACGTTGGTTTTTTTTGTGCAACTATTAGCAATTTTTGGTTGTCATTGGGAACCAAACGCAGCTACACAAAGCTCACAAAGCTGGTGTCACTTTCAATGGAATCATGGAAGGATCCGGTGCCTTCCACAAAGCCTTCCTTTCCAAGGCCAGTGCTGCTCAGACCAACGGGTCGAATATGTTGAATGCTATCACTACCTTCAAGTTCTTCAAACATCATTTTTGCCGATGATGGATGGCATGATATAGCTTAATTACTGCATTTAATTCATTTTCATGAAGGATTTATGGTATATAGGTGAAGGGAATGTTTCACTCACTGATCGCAGTAGAATGGCATTTGAGTTTGCAAGAACATCAGCTATGTCACATGTGTGCCCTTTCTACATATTTTAACATATTGTGAACTTTCCTGAAGTTCATGGCAATTTCTGTGGTAAATCGGAATTGATTAATTAATATGGATTGCATAAACCATCCCCAATTGGTTCCAATCGGTTTACCATGGGATACCAATGTAATGATATGTAGTGACTGTAATGTAAGTATCCCATATCACTTGTCATTCACTTGTCATATCAAGAACATCCTGCCCCATGGCGAATTTCAGGCCGTTGACCGTTCCACGGCCCGCATCAGTGGCTGGACTGACAGCCATCCCGGCGGCCTTGTTGGAGCTGAAACCATGGCGAAGGTGGGGATCCCTGCCAGGCTGCCATGCAGTCTTAGAATGTCTTAGAATTATAATTATACTATACTGTGTAGTAAAGTTGTTATAGAGTCTTGTCATATAACAAGACATGACAATGTAAAAATATATGGACGTATATATATATATATGTATGTATGTATGTATGTATGCCTATTATACAACAATTTTAAGCCATGCTCTCCAATAGTTCCGGAAAATTTCGCTGAGTCCCAGCATCAAGCAGTTCTAACACATAGACATAGACATGGCAGACGTGTTGTAGGCAGCATCGCTTACATCCAGGTCGGTGAAGGGAGGCCCTCCAGTGCCAGAGGATTTGGTGAAGTCTGCCTCTTGGTTAAATATTATTTGGGATCTTCGGCAGTCATGGGCAGGTGATGAAATAGGCACCAGGATACTCAAGAGGGCGGGAGGGTCAGATGACGGACTTCAAGATCTACCAAGTGATTTCTGCTTGCCATGGCGGTGCCTTTTCCCGTGTTCCTGGTGAACCCGGGTGGAACTTTCGGCAGGTCATTTCGGAACTTGATCGATTTGAAAGCTGCTTCCCTGATGCCCAGGTAGGATCCAGTGGGAGCATGTGGGTCACCACTGATAAGATAGTGAAGGTGTTAGTGAGGTGACCCTCAACGAGCGTACCATATATATATATATATATATGTGTGTGTATGTGCGTGTGTGTGTGCGTGTATGCATGTATTAGTAATTATATATTTCTATATGTAAGTCTGTGACAAGATTGATGAAGCATGGATGTTCAGATGACGCAGCATGTCAGATAGAATGCCAGAAGATATGCCAGATAAAATGCCAGAAGATATGCCAGATAGAATGCCAGAAGATATGCCGGATAGAATGCCAGAAGGTATGCCAGATAAAATGCCAGAATGTTTGCCAGATAGAATGCCAGAAGATTTGCCAGATAGAATGCCAGATAGGATGTCAGAAGATATGCCAGAAGATATGCCAGATAGAATGCCAGAAGATATGCCAGATGAAATGCCAGAAGATATGCCAGATAGAATGCCAGAAGGTATGCCAGATAAAGTGCCAGAATGTTTGCCAGATAGAATGCCAGATAGGATGTCAGAAGATATGCCAGAAGATATGCCAGATAGAATGCCAGATAGAATGCCAGAAGATATGCCAGAACATATGCCAGAAGATATGCCAGGTAGAAT
>Ga0126342_10000534_pt1 | contig 42454 bp, 42 predicted proteins | sample Cyp1metagenome_FD_92528 | JGI IMG/M metagenome (GOLD analysis project Ga0126342, IMG submission 92528) | Coral microbial communities from Lord Howe Island, Old Settlement Bay, Australia - Cyphastrea 1 metagenome | ecosystem: Host-associated > Invertebrates > Cnidaria > Coral ...
TCATGTGAATTCATGTGAATTCATGTGAATTCATGTGAATTCATGTGAATTCATGTTAATTCATGTGAATTCATGTGAATTCATGTGAATTCATGTGAATTCATGTGAATTCATGTGAATTCATGTTGATTCATGTTGATTCATGTGAATTCATGTGAATTCATGTGAATTCATGTGAATTCATGTTAATTCATGTGAATTCATGTTAATTCATGTTAATTCATGTTAATTCATGTTAATTCATGTTAATTCATGTTGATTCATGTTGATTCATGTTGATTCATGTTAATTCATGTGAATTCATGTGAATTCATGTGAATTCATGTGAATTCATGTTAATTCATGTTAATTCATGTGAATTCATGTTAATTCATGTTAATTCATGTTGATTCATGTTGATTCATGTTGATTCATGTGAATTCATGTTAATTCATGTGAATTCATGTTAATTCATGTGAATTCATGTTAATTCATGTTAATTCATGTTAATTCATGTTAATTCATGTGAATTCATGTTAATTCATGTGAATTCATGTTAATTCATGTGAATTCATGTTAATTCATGTTAATTCATGTTAATTCATGTGAATTCATGTGAATTCATGTTAATTCATGTTAATTCATGTTAATTCATGTGAATTCATGTGAATTCATGTGAATTCATGTGAATTCATGTTAATTCCTGTAATTGTCTCATCATGAATCTCAACTAAAGTCAGGCTTTGCTTCAAACGTCCTGCCGCTCTGAGCGGCTCAAGTTTGGGCTGAACTGGGCTGAACTGGTGCAGCAGGATGCCGCCGAAGGCCGCGCCAAAGGGGAAGGCCAAGCCGGCCACCATGAAGTACACCATCGACTGTCAGTGTCTGGGCCAAAACTGAGAATTCAAGGCTTGAGGTGTCCATTTACATCTAACATAATATGGTATTATCCATTTTCAAAACACCAAATCTAACAAAATTGTCCATTTACATCTATTACCTGGCACAGGTGATCAGGTCATGAAACTCAAAACCATTTTTCACGGAAAAGGCAAAGTCAATAACCAACAGATATCCGTCCGTTTGTCCTTTGAGGCAGCCCGTGGACGATAACATCCTAGAGGTCAAGGATTTTGAAAAGTTCCTGACCAATCGGATCAAGGTGGGAACATGTGGGAACCAAAAAAAACTCAAAGGAAACACAAAGGCTGCACACTAGTTCGTTGTTGGATATGTACGGTATATACACCAAATATGATACGTATACTAAATCTAGAATATATATATATATATATTATATAATATTACATATATGTGTTTATATTGTTTCAACATATATGAAAATAATATGACATATAAAATATTATATATACTTTATCTATTTGTTGATATTGTTTTTCTACATGTCATTTAAGCAGCGACAGGGTATGTCTCAAGCTACGGCAGGTGGATGGAAAGACAGGCAACTTGGGCGACAAGGTCAACATCAGCAGGGAGAAGGCGAAGATCCATGTGACCGTGGAGGCTGGGTCCATCTGGGTCGGGTGGGTCGGGTGGATCGCTGGGAGACCGACGACAGTCGGTCAACATGGGTTTAACCATGAAACTATTATAAGATTTATATAGATTTAGAAGCATGAGACTTTACCAACAAAATTTGGGATATAAGGGGGTTGTAGTGAGGATATAATATGATTATTGTTAGGGTTTAATAACGTTGAATCAATTATAGTCATTGGGGTGAACTATTACCTGTCTCCGAAATACCAGATTTGTTTGGGGATGAACATCCCTAATGTGGGGTGAACTGAAGGGTTCCATGGTTTTTCCCAATGTCCATAAAGTTAGGTGAATCACACCTCATAAAGTTATCTATTTGGGAGCGGTTTGTTCCAAGTGTTGCGGTATGTTGCGGTCTCGGTTTCGCTGCCCTATTGCCACTGCCCGACGCTGACCAATTGCCATTGTGATGACCCGAGGCCCCATTCTCCAAGAGGTACTTGAAGTACCTGGGCAAGAAGTATTTGAAGTCGCAGAATCTCCGCGACTTCTTGAGGATAGTGGCACCGAACAAGAGTTCCTATGAGATGCGATATTTCAACATCAACGACGCTGACAAAGAAGACACTGATTCAGACTGAGCTCAAGACAGAATAAGACCTGCCCGAGAAAAAATGCGCGGCTTGGGTGTCGGCAGACGGTGCATATTGAGAGCCTATCGAGAGGGTTATATGTGCGTGTGAACAAAACATTCTTAAGATTTGGGTGGATGAACGTCTCAGCTAGCATCCTTTGTTTCGGTATGTGCTTATCATGTTGCAAACGTTCAACATCATTAGGATTGTTAAAACTCTGTAATTAATTGTAATTACACGAACTGACACCGGTGTTTGTTTCTTGGGTTGATTTGGGTTGTTGTCATGCATGGCATGCAGGTGTGCTGGATGATGACCCCTCACCGTGCGGTCTCACGATGTCAAAATTAACAAAATCAAAAGCACGGGAATCTGTCCTGCCATATCACAACATCACTGGTTGGTCGTTTGGAACATTTTTTATTTTTTCCATATATTGGGAATGATAATCCCAACTGACTAATATTTTCAGAGGGGTTGAAACCATCAACAACATCAACTTGTTCTAGAAACAGCCGCCTGTCCCATCAAACTACCGCGGTAGTTTCGCCTGTCTTCACCAGGCTCAGCCGGCGCCGGGGCCGAGCATTGGCTTGTTAGATCGCACGTGGTACAAGCAGGTGGGAACTGAAGCTGCCCACAAGGGACCCATGTGGCAGCAAAGGTTTGATATGGTTTGATGACATTTGGAAATTGTAAACAGCTGAGATGACATGAGGTGTGGAATGTTTTGCTCCTATTCTATTCTTCCTGGAGTCATAAAGTTCCTTCCAAATAGCGCAGGAGTTTTGCTACAGCTCACATGGTCAACCGCTTCGCCACGATGTCACAGGCCACGCGCATCAACAACAAGTTGACCACCTGGCTCTCCTCTTCTGCTGGGGTCTCCGCACAGGCGTGAACCCCATGCCGAGCACAAGTGGTTCAGGTCCCAAAACTTTCAGGACATCAACGAGTTATGGGGGAAATTTTGCAACAAGGATACAATAATTGGATTCCATAGAGCAGCGGAGGTCAAGATGCTGATGGATAAGAATTGTTTTTTGCAGGCATGTGCTGGATTCAGGGCAAAGTCTATTATTTTTTGATGTCGGGACATGCATGGATAACATATGATGATATATATATATAATATATATATATATATATATATCTGTGTGTGTGTGTCACCAGCGTTTCGTCATTTGCTAGCACTGACAGTATCTAACAGTGGCATTTCGGAGGTGCTATGTGTGGTCGCCTTCATCCTGGCAGATGCCAGCCGAAACTTGATCAATGCATGGGTTGGGATGCCCAGTGGATACCTGCGACCACGTCCGCCAATTTCAAAAGTTTTATGGCGGTTTCTCTCACTATCATAATCTATCATCATCTATTATGAATCATCTATCATTCTATTTCTGTCTACATATTTCATCTTACTTCACCGTGTGACTTTGCTTCAGTTGTTTTGTTTGTGTTTTTTTGGTGATCTCTGCACCCTGAGTGGATAAGTCAGAGCCTTTTGTGGTTGCCTTTGTCGCCAAGGCCATCAAGGACACGCCCATCGTGCAACAGTCGCTGGTGTGGGCCATGTCCGCCTCGTCCATTCCCATTGGAATAGCCATGTCCATGGCGCTGGATGGTCGCGAAGGAGCTGCTTTCAATGGCACGATTTTTTGTTGATTGGAGCGTTGGTCAGAAATGGTCCCAAGTCCCAGCCTATCCAAATCTAGCGAATATAAATATTGGAAATATACCTTTAAATATCTCCCAATATTGTAGTATTCGGAGAGATGTCTGAGTAGAGTGCTGTGAACAGGCTTGCACAATATCTTGAGCGAGAATCGTGAGATATTGTGAGCTTTGTTACCGTTCAGAGGGTTTTTCCAATGTTTTCCAAGTTCAAATGGGATTCCCCTTGGAAGGAGCATGTGCTGCCTTGCTTTGGCGTGACGCCTTAACGCAGGGATTCCCAACATTTCCCAACCATCCCCCAGCGGCAGAAAAACCTTCCGGTCGCCCTGCGTCCCAGGTGTTTACCCGTGGCGGCATGCTTCTCTCTGGGTCAGACTTTGCAGATCAAGGCCACTGCACTGGGATTTTTGCTGGGATATACGGGGGGATTTTTGCTGGGATGGGGCAGCTTGTAGCGCTTGACATGGGCAATTGCTATGGCGCTATGCCGCTGTTTTCAAATGTGTTCCACATTTCTACAATTCTCATGGAGTTTCATTTATGTGATTCTAGATTAGATGTCATACTATAGTCATTATATAGATGTCCTATGTTCGTTTTTTTGGGGGAAATAATTGAAATAATGTAATATGTGACCCTGAAAGAATGGTGAATTATGCGGGGGGACCACGGCACCACCTATGCCCCCAGCATCCCCCAGCTACCGCATACAAGGCCTATGGTGCAGGCATCAGTGCCTCAGTGAACACAGTTTTAGGGCGCCAGCCTCAAAAGGTCCAGATTCGAATCCATCACTGACGGGAATCATTCCGGGGAGTTCATGGCATGTTCCCGATACCAGGGAGGATCAGGGACCTTTCAATGGGAGGATGTCATGTTCCTGCTTTGGGAGCTCACTGACGGAATCTTTCTAAACGAAAACACTCCATGTTTCGGAAGGACCTGGATGGCCAGCTTGAATGCAAAGGAGCCCCATCACCATGTAAAGTGACAGCAGCTCACTGTTTTCGCTGGGTTGATAAAGGTACTTCTACATGCCGATGAGTGCACTGTTAAGCCGATGGGTGTGACGCACTTAACTTGACACAGTGAACATTTTGCCGACGCTGCGACCATTATTTGGAACAGTAGTGAGTGTGTTCTTGGACTGGCTTGGTAGAAGGTTGTAATTTGGGGGAGGGAGAGGGAGAGAGAGGGAGAGGTATATTACATTTTATTATTATTATCAATAATGATATATTATATAAATGTATATGGACCAGGCCCATGGAAGGGATTTCCACTGCTACCAGAACAGGACAGAAAGAAGCGATCAACTCCTGATTGGCTGTAACATGCCGTCTTGACGAATCACGCGGCCTGTTCGCTGCTCACCTTGAGGTTTCAGAGAGTTTGGGCACCCCAGATTTTTCAATCCATCAGCCATTCTGAAGTTGGCTGTCATGTATGAAATTGTTGGCCACTCGCTTTGGGTTCAAAAGGCCTACAGCGCGCTGGAGTGGTTGTCTTTGGTGTTGCTGCAGGTGCCTAAGACATTTGCTTCATTCGTTTCAGTGAAAACGGAGCAACAGTATACAGTAGTTAAATCATGTTAAATCATGTTAAATCAGTAAACCAAAAAGCAAACCCTGTGCTCACAACTTTTACGGATCGAAGAGGAGGCTTGCAGTGCTGTCAATTCTGCTAAGGTCCTTGACTGCCGTAGTGTTTTGCTTGTTGAGGCCGCGGGTCATGGGGTGGTGACTTTGGGGATGCAGGAAACTTGTGGCCTTGGATCTTCAGAGTTAAGGAATCGACGTCCAGTATAGTCTAGTTGAATGTATTGAAACTGTGAGTTTGGGATCCGGCTGTATTGGAAATGTACCTTAAGTGAATCCTTTTGAACATTCCGCCAGTTGATTCAAAAACAACACCCATGAACTATGACTCATTCCAATCCTTTCATGACCCCAACCCCCAGTGGGCCGCACAGGAGCAGCCGGAGCAGCGAAGCGTCCACAAGCACGCTGGCCATCGCTTGCTGCATTGGCTCTGTCCTGCCCTGACAGCAGAGTGGGTTCCAAAAAATCGAGCAGGGGCTTAAACTCATATGGGGGTGGGTCAAAACCTATTACTATCAATTCTAATGGGATGAACATCCATTTACCAGCTATTTTGGGGTTCACCAGGGGTACAAGGTTTTGACCCATCCCCATATGTGGACCATAAATTGGTGGGTCTCGGGGGTTCCGACATCCGAATTCTGGAAAGGGAAGAATTACTGCATCCAACTGCAAGGTTTTTCTGTGGGTTTCCTCTCGGCAAGTCTTCTATTTTCAGTGACTGAAAGTTTAAAATGCATATTCCGGTGTAAGTTTTTTTGCGTCCAGATACATTTTGCCCGCTGGTAGGTTGCGCTGGTGGCATTTCAAATTTGTTTTGGGCAAAATGTTCAAACATGTCAATGGCGAAACTGTTGGAGAGAACCATGTTCTAGTGATTTTCTATGGTTTTCTGGTGAAAGTTCTGGTTTTCCATTTCAATGTCAGTCTACTCGGCCACATGCGGCACGACATTTGATCACTGAGGTGGTGTCCTCTTGCATCGGCTCACTGATGTGTGAGAAGATCATGAAGGCTCTTCAGTTTCTGTTGGAGCTCGCTTTGTGCACCTGATTTCAATCACAAGCAGTACCAAGATGAAAGAAGCATTTACTTGTCATTCCCTATCCATATTTTTCTATCAATCAAACTCAATCAACCAGTCCATCAATGTGAAGGTGTGCGCTACATGGGGACATCTCTAGAAGTGACGCATTCCGCATTCCTTCTGGAGAGCATCTCGGGTTGGCTCATAGGGAGACAAACCTCTCCCATCTTCAAATGTTGAGCCGGGGTGGTCAGGCTCGACCGTATCCCTTCTACACACAAAAGGCCTGAAGTCGTTAGAACCACACGTGGTTTTGGGATCAAGGCTGCGTATGGAAAGTGCAAACTATGAAGATGATGCCTAGCCATTTTTACAAGCGGGTAGGTATGGGTAGGTGGAATATGTCAAAACAGATTGGTTGCAGCAAGTTGCATTCATCTTCTTTTTTTCCATCTTTTTCCCAAGACTTGCCAGGTGCTTTGCTTCTCAAGTTTCTTTCGAAAATTCCACCATGCGTCCACCATGTTTCCACCATCTGACTTGAATCCTTGAAGCACCAGGTGCACCTGGAGTTTGGGGGGTTGGCAACGGCCACCGCCATGCTTTTCATTGCGCCTTGGCCGGAGCTCTGGAGCTCTGGAGATCCGAAAGCTTTGGAGCGCATAGAGATAGGAGCTTTTAAGGATGTTTTAAGGATGTAGTTCATGAGGATTTAGGACAAGTTTAATGATTTAATATGATTTAATATATTTATAGTGTTTAAGGACTTGTCACGAGGGCTAAGAGACGATCCAAGTTATAGAATCATGGTGGTACCAGCGTTTATCGACCTTTCAGGCCTAGTTTTGGCCCGGGAGATACAAATTAGTTTGCAGCATCCTACGGGAGCCATGAGGAGGGCCTAACAGTTGGGCGATCTTGGGCCGGCGAACGGTTGACCTGGTTGGTTGACCTTTCAGCAGCTGTGCAATCTGTGCACCAAGGTTGGTAGCCTCAGTTCACGACCAGAGGATGCTTTCTGGAAGCAGCGGTCAGTAGATGGTGTCATGAAGGCAGGGCTGTGCTCCGCCAACCGAAGCTGCTAACGTTCGGTATGACCTGCAACAGAATGGTAGTATGGCATATTGGGCTCCAGTTGTGCGCTCCGGGTGTAGCATTTCCTGTGCCAATCCAAGAGCCACTGTAGCATCATGTGGCATCCTCCGCCGCCATGATCGCAAGATTTCTGGTGTAGCAGGTTGTCAGATGTACCCTCTGGTGAACTAACATAGCAATGGAAAATGGCTATTTATAGTGGATTTTCCCATTAAGAATTGTGATTTTCCATTGCTATGTTAGTTCACCAGAGGTAAGCCTATCAAGCCTATCAAGCCAGACAAGTCCCACTCGTATCAGTTTGTGACTAGCATCATGCGGTTTATGTCGCTTATGTACAGGTAAATGACGGGTGTGTTGCCCATTTCTCCCTATAAGTGGTGGAAGAACCAAACATGATTCCACTAAGTCAGAATAACATCATATAACATCATACAACATCATATAACAATCAAAAAACACCTGTTCCTTGGCATTGACGGGCTTTTACAATGGAAAATGATGGGATTCAATTCGTGGTTTTTGATCCCAATTGGTCCCCACAAAACCAGCAGTTCCCTGGCGGATTTCGCCGCTGATTTCGCATGGAGCCAGAGCTGGGCAGCGACATCGAGGTGAGCGTGGTTGGTTTGGATGGCGAGACCTTCAAGGCCGGGTCAAATCATAAGCAGCTGCAGGTTGATGGTACGATGGTGAAATGATAGTTATATAATGTTATATAATATATAGTTACATTATGTTATAACTACCATTAGTCAATTATAACAAATTATGACCATGATATCGAACCAATGATGAGGATGATCGGATGCTAACATCCCAACTTTACTGGAAACGGTTGGACGCCAAAACACCAACCGTGTGGATGTATTTAAATTCAACTGCATTAAATCCCATATCTTCAGCCTGACTCATCCAATGAACATAGATGTTATATATATATATATATTATATTATATTGATTATATATATAATATATATATATATGAGTAATAGTAATAGCAATAGATAGCAATAGTAATAGTAATAGCAGGAACAACAAATAATAACGCCGCATTTCCAGGGGACCATGGCCGCCATGGCCCATGGCCGCAGGTGAGAGTCATGGAGTCCAAGAAGGGCCGAGACCTTCGTGAGCTGATCATTGGTCGGATTCCGGCCACCTGGATCTCTGGTCATCTCTGGTAATCCAAAAAGCCTCTCCCGGATGGAAATGATCAGCTATGAATTACTAGTGATATTAGTGGATGTTCCATATATCATATACAGTAATATATATATATACACACCACATATATATATACATATATACACACACATAGATATATATATATATCCATAATTAGTTTGGTTACTGGAAGGTATCTAGATTTCTTGATTTTTTTTTGTTGCATTGTTTGGAGCAGTTCTTGTTGATCTCGCCAGAAAGGGCTAATGTGGCCAGCAACCCAAAGGCAAAGCCTGGCGCCTGCGTCTCACTGCTGTACCAATCTGAAGCGCTTTCATTGGAGAAGACTCTGAAGGAACAGGGACTTCGCGATGCCACGTTGTCCTACGTTTACCTCCCTGTGAATTTGCGTGGCGCCTGGCATTCCTTGAAAGCGGCAGCCGACTTGGCGGAGAAGGACACGTTGCTCGACGGGGTGACACAGCTGAAAGGTGCGGATGATTTGGGGCCGAGTTGGGGCCGAGGGGTCAGCATGAAACGGCACAAATGATGTTGAAATCACAACCTTTTACAGAACCAAACTATTTTATGAGCCATTTCTAATATGATTTTTATATGGCTATGACTATGCAATTTTCCAGTTTTTTGGTGAATTTGAAATCCGCGGTGCCCTTGGGAACAGACCCAAAGCATCCCCAAAGCCAGGTATCAAAGCATGCCACCAGCTGCTGAATTTGCCCAGTAGCTTGCAGAGCCTTAATTTCGACGACTCCTTTAATGATTCCCTGTGGGTGCCGTTGCCCCACAGCCTGCGATATTTGAGATTTGGCCATGCATTCAACGAGAGTTTGGCTGGAGTGATGCTCCCAAATCTTGACACTTTGACCTTCGGAAGCTTCTACAACCAGAGTTTGGACCGGGTGAAACTGCCCGGCACTTTGCGTTCTCTCACTTTTGGCCTTGCATTCAACCAGAGTTTGTCGCGGGTCCGGTTACCCAGCGAGTTGCGTCACCTTACCTTGGGTCGGGAGTTCATCAAGAGTTTGGACAAGGTGAAGTGGCCCAGCAAGCTGGAAACGCTGACGTTTGGCTTGTTATTTAATCAGAGTTTGGACAGAGTCACCTTGCCCAACAGCCTGCGGAACTTGACCTTTGGCAGAGATTTCAACCAATCTTTGGAGAACGTGCAGTTTCCAACCAGTCTGCAGTCCCTGACCTTTGGTGGTGGTTTTAAACAAAGCTTGGAACCCTTGTTGATGTTGAGAAATTTGGAGTCCTTGACCCTGTCGGGCTCGTTCAGTCACAATTTGGAGGGGCTGTGCATGGCACAGCTTCAACACCTGAGCTTGGGAAACAAACAAAACCTGATAGGAGTGACATTGCCTAAAACCTTGAAGACTTTGGCACTTGGAAGCTGGATCCCAGCTTTGAACTTGCTGGACCTAGATCTTCAGAGCTTGACCTTTGGGAACTTCTTCGACCAAAGTTTGGAGAACATCCCATTGCCCAGCGGCCTGCGATCACTGAGTTTTGGCAATTTATTCAATCAGACTTTGGAAGGGGCACAGCTGCCAAATGGCATCGAAACCATGACGTTTGGCAATTCCTTCAACCAGACTTTGGAGAATGTGACCTGGCCATGGGGCCTCAAAACTCTGTCCTTTGGCTGGTCCTTCAATCAGACGTTGGAGAACGTGAGGTTCCCCGGTGGCCTTGAGACCTTGACCTTTGGTGGTTCCACGGATCAGAGCTTGACTTTAACCTTTGGCGATTCATTCAACCAACCTCTAGAGTTGGTAGATTTCCCCATTGGCCTGAAAAAGTTGGCATTGGGATTTTCCTTCAATCAGAAGTTGGACGGCATTGTTTTTCCATGCCTGGAGAGTTTGAGTTTTGGCTGGTCCTTCAATCAGGCACTGGATCAGGTTCTTTGGCCCGAGACGCTGCAACATCTCAGCTTTGGCGGGGCATTCAACCAGGCGTTGGAGAATGTGAAGTGGCCAGCTGGTCTGCAAAGCTTGACGGTGGGTCAGGAGTTTTCTCAGAGCCTGGAGCCACTCGGCTTGCTGCTCAGGGATGGGGCAGAAACCTCCCCCAAAATCTGGATGATCTGTACTGGTAGGGAGATAAACAAGCAACCCGTGTGTATGTTTCGAGATCTTTCGAGAACATTCCCTAATTATCGGGCTCTGACAGCACTGTCTTGGGTCACTGTCTTTGGTTGAAACTCAGGTCAGTGACGTTTCCAAGTGATATATATATATATATACACTGTATTATTATATATTATATTATATTATATTATATATTATATTATATTATATTATATTATATGGGTCACTGTCTTTGAAACTCAGGTCAGTGACGTTTCCAAGCAGCCTTCAAGTGCTTTCTCTTGGCAATTTGAATGCCAGTGAGTTGGACGTCGATCTGCCAACTCACCTTACGACGCTTTCTTGCGAGGGTCTCCTGGTCAGTTGCGCGCCTGTTTCGGCGGTTTCGGAGGAAGAAGATGCTGCGCCGCTGCGCCAAATGAAATTAAAATATATAATAATATATATATGTTTTTAATATGATGTAATATAATAATTATAATACAATAAATATATTATATTATACACTTCTACACACAGGAGGAAAATGCGTTTTAGGGATCGTCGTCGTCCTCCTCCTCCTCCTCATCATCATCATCATCATATTCATATTCATCAATGCTTAACATCATATTATTCCCAACCATCAGGCCATCATCCCCTATTCGTCCCCCTATCATTTGGATGTTTCACGTGTCTCCAATTAGAAACTACTGCATGTGTATTGGATATATGTATGTATATGATATGTATATCGCGGGGAATGTAAATGTGTTTTATATCATTTAGTTGTTTGAGTTTCGTTGCAGGCGGGACTCTTTGTTGGATGAAGCTTTAAGACAGCTGCTGCCTTGACAGTTTGGGTCTTAGGGAGCAGCCTTAGTGGATGGTGGGTTGGCTTGAACAGCAAATGGGATGGCAATGAATGGAGGAACATATGCCCAGTGCCTAACAAGGATCATCCTCAGATTGGATGGGTCAGCATCCGATCTATATCGATATATCCATATTTTTCTTGCATGTGTAGTGAAAAGATTGAAAAAAACTTGCACCACAGTTTTGACTCGGAGCCACTCGGATTTTTGAGTGAAACCATGTTGGACGTTTTGACCATTTTGGCGAGGAATGTTTGGGTTGAGAAGTTTTGGTCAGCTCTAAAGAGCAGACCTGAGCGCCCTGACCAGGGCCGTCTTTGGGTTTGCTAGATTCGCTAGATAGCTTTTAAAAAGGATATTACTAATTAATTTACTGTATATTAATTTCATGTTGACCTGAGATGAATACCAACCCAAACAGTTGTTTTGACGAAGATTCTTATCAGATACTATCAGCTTACCCTATTTGATGGGTATTTAACAGTACATATTAATATGTCTCCTGAGAATTTTTGAACATGAATGGGCCAGAAAAATCTCAGCCCATGACCATCCTCCTATGAGCCCAGTTTTTTCACGTCAGGCTGCAGTGCTGCAGAGCTGGTTGGGCGGTTTGGTGTCCAAACGCTTGGATCTCAGTGAACTCGATCGGTGTTTTTTCCCCATGGGAAAAACCATCCAGCTATTGGGGTACCATTGATGGAAACCACCATCAATGAATATTAATGCTATATGTATATATGTATATATACATCTATCTATTATATATGTGTGCGTGTAAAAAAATGTTTGAATTCGTAATCCTTTGCTGCAAGTTTTTTCTCCACTCTTCGTGCTTTGCTGTGACATGCGGCTCAGGGCGTTCCAATGGGGATTTGTGTTCTGACACCCCAGGTTTGTCCACAGTGGTGCGATCAGTGGCGTAGAACACGGCCTGTTTGTGGATGGTTTTCCAGTGGAGGATGGAGTTTTTACTTGTGCCTCTCGGTAAAGTGGATATCAAACTGCAGAAGATAGCATCACCAGCCGCATTTTGATGAATCTGGTATTGAAAAATGATGCCTTGGAAATTCTGGAAATTCTTGGGGTAGATTGCAAGGTTTATGTGGGCGATCAGTGGCATTTCTTGAACTTCGAACAGCGATTTGATGATTTGGGCAGCTGTTAGGAGTACTCCTGGACCGGCTGGATCCAGAAGTTCATGGAAACATATGGAAACATGGAACCGAACCTGGCAAGGCAATGTTTGTCTCTCCTCATCATTTACTTCTTCGGAGATTTGGCTGGTATCTCAATATGTCACCAATCGAGATTTCTGACTCAGCCCCTGAATCAAGTGCACTTCCACATCTCAGCCTCCGGAAACATGTGAATCCTTGATTTTGCGGCAAAGCTCTTGGATTGATTTGTGTTTATGGTTCCCCGGTTTGGGATTTACGGGTGAGACAGAAAAGGAAAGGCAGTTCCTGCAAATTATGACTTGCATGATAACTATAATCTGTGTGTGTAAAGAATCTATACTGTATGCCTAGATGTCAGGTCGATACCTAAAGTCGGCTCACCAACTTATTGCTACCAACTTGGGCAGTACCTTGATGACGGCTATCTGTCCGTGCATCATGAGTTCTGTTGTGATCTTCACGGTAATGATAAAGATGAAAATAGTATTTAATTCAATCATGTGTTTTCATGCCTCTTTTTATCCCAGCACACTTTTGGATTACAGTGATTACAGTTCCATTTGTGACTGCTTTGTGTGTGTGCGTCTCCTCCTTTCCCAAGTACATACTTGTAACTGGTTAGTAACTGGTGGACAACCTTACATAACATATTTAGCTATGATAGGATCATATCAACCAGCATGTCGCACGCGGTGGCCAAGGTGTTGCGTGGTATGGCCTTCGATTGGATCGTTGGGGCCGCTGCTGTGGTGGTGGCATTGAGTGTGCAGGCGCTATTAACTTCTGGGGAAGTTTGAAATCAACCCAGAGATGCAGGTAATTTGTTTCCCCTTTCTGTAGGGTACATAGGTCTTGGAGGGAGCTCTTAAAGCTTGAGTTTCGGCAAGCTGGTGATGAAATAAAGGAGAACCAGAACCTGCAAGTCCTTCTCTAGGTGTTCACGCTTGCCGGACAACGCAGGCGCGGAGATTTCAACAACATGTGCAGGTTACGTAGAGGGAACATGAAAGAACTGGAAGCTCGCAAATTATGACACAATGAGATAACCTGATTTTATGTAATTTGGCCGGTGGGGTTTCTTTGCTGTCTTTGGCTGGTTTCAGATCCACAGTTTCAGTGGTCACAACACCCCCCGCATCGTTAATCACTCTAAAGACCACGGTTCCAAGAAACTTGAAAGTGCACTGTTGTTGCTTGCAGAAGAATTGTTCCAACATATTCAGATATGCTTACTATTTCTTACTTACTAAATCCAGCCAAGCCCACGATTCTTGTTTCTAGTGATTCCACATCAACAGGCGGGCCGCTTAGCGGCGCACAGCGGCTTAGCACAACTGAACCCTTTGTACAAAGATGGGGCGTCCTCAGGTGCCAAAGTAAAGTGGACCATTGATGACTTGAAGGTGTCCAAGTGTATGAAAACTGGGCATTTCCTGGTTATGTGGTGACTAAACACTCCATGTTTATCCATTTTTGTTGATTGTTTGATGGGTGATTTTAAGATCATTGGTATCCAAACCAATCGTGTGAAAACTATCGGAGTTCAATGGGACACGAGCACTTGATGGGCGCAGCTATGCTTTGACATCCTTTGACTATAGCTTCAAGATTTGCAGTTCACAAAGCCAGTACGAACTTTGAATGCTGTTGCGATGTCTTTTTCCGGATCACCAACAGGGCGGTCTGCATTTGTGCCAATGTTTACTTGCTGATACTGCAGCTGTCACAACATCAAGGATAGAAGATAGAAAAACACTGCAGGTGCCCCGGCCGCATGGTGCTGGGAGCCGATCAGATGTCTGCAGAAATTCGACCGGCGAATTCTCAAGAAAGTGTCGGGAGCGAGAGCAAGCAGGAAACCTGGTTGCAAGTGGCAAATAGTGGCAACACCAAAGCTATATCAACCTTTGAACTTCATTGTAATTCATGGTATCGGAATACCTTTTTTTTTTTGTTTAACGAAAATCACATAAAATCAACGTGGCTTCCACTTTCTGGGCAGTTGAGCATACTGATCATACTGTATATTTGTTCCAACTCAGACGGGGTCTAAGCAATGACTGATGTCAAGGGCACTCGGCAGCCTACTTGATGATAATTAATGTTGCAACCCCCACGATGCCATCCATGCAACCACACATATGCGACGAAGATGCTGTCGGCAAATTAGATAGATTAGAGAGCAATGTGGTAAACCATGGTCAACCAAATACTGTAGCGGGATTGTTTGTGCCATGTCTGGTAAAATTGGGGATTGCTTTTTTTGCCTTATCTTCATGATTGTTATCATTAATTATTATCATTGGGTTCACCATGGTTCTCCAGACCAGATTGGTGCTTTCCACTCGGCAGATTCGGGCCACCATCGTTGCGGCTGTCAGCAACCTGTCAACCGCATACAACTTGGTGAATGTGAACCTCACCAATGTGACTTACTGGCACTCGACTGGGCCTGGATCCTGCCTAACAACACATGTTTTAGACATGGGAAATTTAGGTGGGTTAGTGTTATAAGTTATATGTTGGAGATTGAACCCACTTACCAAATTGTTTGATTCTTTGGGTGGGTAGCTTTGAAGTCTCAAGATTTTGTTGGTATATTTTGTGGATGTAGCAAGCATTGCAGGAATTCGGGCGATAATGCGTTGCCTTGAGTATCTTGAGTTGATTTCTTTCCTCCACGTCAGAGCCCAATAGCCAGCACCTGGAAGATACAATCACTGTTTCACAGTTCCGGCATGATCCAGTACTCACGCGACTTGAGCTGCAGGAAATCATGGAGAACCAATTTTGCGGCGGCGTTTCTGCCTTAGTTGCGGGTCACCATAGGAACTTGGCAGCCATGGGCAGCCATGGCATTCCCAGATAATTTGCCAAGGATCACTGCAATGCCTCAGTAGCGGCAACGAGCACGGCTTGCCTGGCGGGTGCCATTTTTGGACAGTTGACTTTTGGTCACCTGGCTGACGTTTTTGGGGTTGTGGGGCCCGGGAGGGCAAGCGGCGAGGTTCTCTCCATGGTTCCAGCTCTTACACCAACCTGGGATGCATGATGCAACCAGATGAGGTATGGTCAAAATGTCACATTTGACTTTAGTAAGGCCAACCACTCCCCCACAAAGCGATGCCTATTCATACAATTATATATATAATTGTTATACAACGTCCACATCTGAAGCAGATTGCACAAAGTTGCGTACATGCAAGAGGCGAGATTAGCGATACGTACCCCTACAGCGATACCTTAGCGATACCAATTTGTTCAAAAAAATGGCCCCAGACCACAGATAGACCCTCTTCCCCTTTTCTACCTTCCTTTCCCTTTCCTTTCCTTTCCGTTTCCTCTATGTTTCCTCTTTGTTTCCCCTTCGTTTGCTTAAGGTTTCCTATCTCTTTCCTCTTCCTGTCCTGCTCCTTCCTTTTCCCTTTCTTTTCCTCTCATTCACAGATTTGTTCCTCCATCATCCTCAGAAATACAAAACCATGGTTAGCGAGAGGGCCCCCTCAAACATGATACCCTTTGTTTCTGAGCAAGGCAAAGAGCTGATTACCATCAAAATTACCAACCAACTTAAAAAAAAAAAGAAACTATCTCCAGCAATATTTCACCATCTAGACTGGTTCCATCCTATGCTTCCAGCGTGTGGCCATATGGAGAGAGTCATGACCCGAGGATACGTTGGTGACTGGCTTGGGCGCGGTCCTGCGCCACTTGTGCAAATGAATGGCAGTGGCCATCATGATGTTTTTGTTAATGGGGAGTAATTAACATTGATGAACCATGTTTAATGATGTCTTATGATGTTTTTATAGTTCACAGAATGCATTAAGTTTGATGATGGGGATGAATGATGCACATTCATGGGAATTACTATAATGGTTTTGGATGGTTTTGGTGTGTGTGTGTGCCAATGGGGATGACTTTCAAATTGCAAAGCCAGTATTCAGAATCAGAGCGTTTATGTTTTCACCCATCATGTTGTGGTGATTGTTGGTGACTATCGGCCTATATCAGTACGCCAGTGACTACCATGAAGTCCTGCATACAAGAATCCCAATCACCTGTTGCACTGTATATGTGTTTATTTTTATCTAAAGAACAAATGAAAAATACTTGACTTGATCTTTGATGCGGCCACCCAAAGATGTTGCTTCAAAAAAACCTTGGTTGAAGACCTTGAAACCTGGATGCCCTTGGTTTCTGCCCCGTGGCTGACGAGGTTGTACCTGACCATGGTCATGTCCATTGCCGGCGCATTAGTCTCTGCCTTTGCGGTGCCGCTGAATCCGCGAGATCCCACCACGGTAGCTGTGACAAAAAAACCGAAGGGGAAGATGTGGTGATTCGACAGTTTTGATGCACGCGGAAGATGGTTACATCATACCATTTTAATCCATTTTAATCTACTAGTTTAATCCATTTTAATCCAAAATAATCCATTTTAATCCATTTTGATCCATTTTATACCTTTATCTATAAATATAATGTTATATATATATGTGATATTATTGCATCATTGTGTATCTTATTGTCAAAAGTGGCAGTTGTTCCCACTTCCATGTTTCGTAGACTTATCATGCCATGTATTGGCGCTTCCTCGCATGATCCCGCCTGGGCTTCGCATCCCGCTCTGGCCCTGGAAGGTCCACTGGAGTAGAGCCGATTAACATCGATGAATCATGTTTCTTACATATGGGGTATCCCAAAACCATGGGTTTCAATCCTAAAATTGTCTAATTTTGGATGATTTGGGGGTACATCCATTTTAGGACACCTCCATATGTTGATTTCTTGACAGCTACACTGCAATCCTTCAACGAAACGGACCTTGCTCTAGAAAAATTGCCACATATATCCAAAACCGGCCTGAAACACCGACTCAACCTGTGCTTGAACTCTTGCAAGGTTTTCATTTTCCTCAGCATTGCCCGCTTTATTCTGGGCGTTGGCGTTGGTGGTGTCTACCCCTTGGCTGCCACTGTGGCTGCGGAGGGGTCAAGCAGTGCGTGCTTTGGATGAAGCAAAATCAGTGGCTGCAAAATCCCTGTGGTTGATAAGCAGTCAGTGGGGTCCTAGGCAACCATGCATTAGACATACAACTGCTTCCAGCAAGTTGTTTGTGTGGTCCAAGAACTGCAGCGGATACAAAAGAACTGTGCAAGATCCTGAGAGTCATCCTCTTACTTCCTTCTAATATCTTCTAATCCAACTGAATCTTGCTCAACTTTGGGGGTTTTGGATTGGTCTTTGCTGGTCCAATCATGGTTCCAATTTGAAGTTTGGGTCAACCATTGGGGTCACGCCTGGCCTCTGCTGCCGGGCCATTTTCAGGAACCGTGGCCGATCTGTAGCGCTGGTGTTCTCCATGCAGGGGGTGGGACAGCTGCTGGTGCCCTTGGCGCCTAGGCAGCACCAATTTTCCAGTGCAACTTCAGATTGCCAAAGGGATGCAGATGCTAAGTCTGTGTTACATGCCTATATCACACACACAGATATATATATATACACACACACGTGCGTATCTATCTATCTATTTGTCTGTCTGTCTATCTATCTATCTATCTATCTACCTATCCCATGTTGCCGGCCAATCAATGCTATATCCACTTCAGTCCCAAAATGTGGCTCATTTTGTGGCAGGTCGTTAGTTCCGCTTGGCAAAAAACGTAGGTCCGGTGAATTGCCCCCTTTCCTCAGGTGGGCATGGTGTGTCTCTACATGTTTGGCCTCTTGGGTAGCAGCTTCAATGGCTGTAAATGGCATGGTGAAGTGCCTCAGGACAACTAGAAAACACTTGAAACCCTGCAGTGATAGAGCCATGACATGCCATGACAAGAACCTTTTTTTGCGACTTGAGGCGATGGTGTCACCAGCACCAAGACCATGATGAACGTTAAAGGCTTATCCTGGCGTCTAATTCTTGGTCTTGGAGCGTTACCAGGTGCCAATGGCAGCCATGGGCACAATGGATTTGCATGGCAAGTTCCACTCATATATGCGTGCGTTGGTTCGTACGCAAAGTTTAGAAGTTGGTTCGGAACAATCCATATATATAATTATATATATATAACTCCTCGAGGTCCAAAGCATCCAGTAAACTCAGTAAACCATGCTTAAGTGACTGCAAGTTTGATCCCTTGCTTCACTTCCAAAAGTGGTCACTGGAGTCACTGGCTGAGGCATTCTGCTGATGCCTTTCCAGCGGGGCCAAAGTAGTGCTGAACCTCGGCCAGACGCAACAGCTGCGCCCAGTATGATCCAGGCGTGGTTGCGGTCACGTGGCGGTCACGTGGTTACCCTGGAAGCATTGGATGAAATGGTTGGGTTTTCACATGTTTTCACGTGTTTTCATATGTTTTCATATGTTTTACTATCGTCACATCTTGTTACTATCTCATTTTATGATGTTTTAGGGGCTATCAAGTTTTGAATCAAAGCAACAACATGACCCTATAACTAGCCGCTGCGAGGCACTGAGAAATCGGGCTTACTGGAGAAGTATCCTTGGTTGCGCTGGTGGTTGGTTCCTTTTTGACATCACTTTCTATGGGAATTCCTTGCCCCATGTCTGCATCAATGGCATATCTCAGAGGGGGTCGTTTGATTGGCAGCCCTTAAGCTGGTGGCGTTTATTGAGAGGGCAGAATTGTTGAGCCTTCCCCCAGGGACGGTCATTATTTTTGACTTGGGGGTTTGGAGCTTAGCGACGTGATCGCTTCCCACACTTCTCAGGTTCTCCCCTGCCATCTTGCAAGACGTGTTCCACGTGGACACCAAGACCTCCACCCCTGTGATAGGCAACGACCTCCAGCATAACCTCTGTTGGCAACTGGCCATTCTGGCACTTCTGGGGCTCCCAGGATACTACGTCTCAGTGTGCTTCATGGATCGCTTGGGCAGGAAGACCATCCAGATCCAAGGATTTGCCATGATGGCACTGCCACCATGCTGAGCATAAGCCCGGGCTTAGTGTGCGCACCCTCCATGAGGTGATGAAAGACTGAAGAGCCACTGATGTGTCTAAAGGGATCTAAAGGGCGTGGAAGAGTTTAGGGCCGCACAATTTGAATATCCATGAATATCCGTCCATCAGTGCCTCCCAACTTGACTTGGAGATTCTCAAACAAGATGCAAGAGTGCTTGTGATGTTCTGTCTGATCTGAGGCTTTACGCGATCTTGGCTATGTTCCTGGATGTTATGGAAAACCTACCAGCAACACTGCTGTTCGTTTATGGCTTAACGTGGCCTGGTTTGCACTTCCTGCTGTCATTTTTTTTGGCGCCTTGCAGTGCTGAAGGAGCCACGGCCATAGTTTTAGCATTGCTTTCTCAGCTATCGCCCGAGGTATTTCTTCAGCAACTTTGGACCCAATAGTACGACCTTCATTTTGCCCTCTGAATCCTTCCCTCGGGAAGTGCGCTCATCGTTGAATGGTTTCTGCGCTGCCATGGGAAAGACGGGGGCAGTTGTCGGCTCGTCCATGTTCAAGCCGCTGATCGTCGAGACTTGGATGCAGCCGAGTACGTTTGTTGATTATGTGAGGTAGTTCACATGGGTTTGTTTGCAAATGCTGCACCAACGTTTCCAAAATAGGCCATTTAAGGGAATTCCTCTGCTACTCACACTTTCGTGACGATAAACTTCCTTTTGGGACATGCCTTCGCCAGTCCTCTTGGGAGATCATGGGATCCCTCCGTGGCGTGGCGTGAGGCTTGTGGTACTGGTTTCGTCTTCATCTGCTGTGCTGTTTGTGCCCTGCTGGGCATCATCATCACCATTTTTTGCATCGATGACAGGCGGGAAACAGACCTGGAATCAGGAGTGGGCTACGGCCCGTTTGGACAATCTGTCACTGGATTGGTTTAAGGGAAAATCTACAGGAAACCATGGTTTTTACCATCAAATATAGGTCTTTCCTGTAAATTTTCCCATCATCCAATTCTATGAATCTGCCATCAGACGATTTTGGTGGGTCACTGAGATGTGTGCTCAATATATGCCAGAGTCTAAGACTAAGACATCCATTTCTCTAAAGGGCTTGGCGGTGTTACCTGTTACCATCAAGCATGCAAGCCAGCGGTGACCCAACAAGCCTTTTCATAAGGGGGGTCATTTGACTTGGTGCCCAAATCGCCCCAAGAAGAACGACAATGTCCCATCTTTTGAACTTCCTGGTGCTTAATTTTACTGCATGCCTCCTTCAACATAATATAGCACGCTAGTACCAGCTAGCATCCTTGTGCACTGGAGGCAAATATATGATTATATAATATATATATATATAATCATAGATATAGATATATCATGTGGCTGGTTTCACAGCCACATCATAAATGTTATAGATAGAGAGGCTTCGTCAGGTCATGTTTTAAAATCATATCAAATCTACCAACCTTCACATTATTGATGTAGCCAGTGAGGGAAGCGACATGGCCGGCACCAGGCGGGGCCAGGAAATGATGGGCGAGGCAGAGGAATCCCTGTCATCCTCGCGTTGCTTGGCGCTGGCTGAGGGAGCGACTAAGATGACTGAGGAGAAAAAATGGGCATCCATATTCACACATATTCACCAAGGAAAACGGGGAAGGAGCGAATTGAGCTTCCCAAGCACATGCAAGTTAAGAATGTTCAACGAATGTTCAAGGAATATTCAACGATACTAATGATACATGGTATTTTTATGCATTTTTTTTTGCGTGGCGTCCATCTCTAAGGTTTGACTGTTTGCCCTCGCTTGGGATGATGCCCCCACGGTCAGTTTTGGTACCCATCAAACCACCGTGGGATCGCATCACAATTGCCCAACATGACGAGCACAGTGGCAAGTCACATGTCCAACTAACAGTAACTACCCTCTGGTAATTTAACACAACTATGGAAAATCACCATTTTAATGGGAAAATCAACTATAAATGGCCATTTTCAATAGCTATGTTAAATTACCAGAGGGTAACACCATTTTGACATATTTTGACAAAATTGACCACACTGGGTATTTCTGAAAAAAATTATCCAATTGTGCCTTTTTTTTTGTGGGTCTGGATGCTTAATATGGGCATTTCTCAAAATGCGGGACGCTCGAACATATTCAAGATTGAACCCTTTTACCGGTAGGCTAATCTTTCAGGTATTGTCAAGAATTCCCCATTTTGAGAAATACCATGAAATACCTCTCTCTTGAGAGTTCTAGGCCCATGGTTTGGAGATATCCCCTGAAGTCAGCTCAATTGAAAGATCTCCTGCCATTTCTGTGCCGAGGGGAGGATCCTTATGATGCTACTTGGATCGGATGGAAAGGGCATGACTTGATAGAGGGTCAACATTCACCACATGGCTGGTAGTTTCGGGATGTCATGCTTGACATCGAAACAAACTGTGGATGGGCCAGCGAAATCCCGCACCGGTTGGTGGATGGTACAAATCCCATTATTAAATCACATTATTTACAATGGTTGATACTTACCAATACTTTCCAACTGGTGCATGATTTTGTCCATCCACATCATCGAGATATTCTGGCTATTATGGAGATATCATGGTTGTGGCATGAGGGAGCAGGCTTGGAGCTAGATGTTTCTGATTGTTTCTGAACAAGAAAAGTTGATCAATTTGGTTGCGGTGCTTGGAGCTCAAAAAAATCAAGGATATTCGAGGGCTGGGAGGATGATCACTATCATGCCATGTTTGCTCGTCACTGATCCCCAGTGATGAGATGTCTTCAGGCACCTCAAAGTGAGTGCCCTAGACATTGAACGAAGCGAATGCCTCAAGGTATTTTGTGCCACCAGCCATGCAAAGCCAATGGACTGTGTGAGAGGCCGAGCACAATCCACTGGTTGGTTATTTCATCATGTTGGCGCAGTACAGGTTCCTTGCGTTTGAGTCGCACTGACCCCAAACAACCAGAAATGGCATCAAGTGATGGCATGAATTATCATGAACTAAACAACCAGCATTATACATTCTTGAAGCGGCATGACAGTGCAACCCACCAGTGACGTGCGCCGCTTTGGAGGTTGGCAATTGCCCTTCGGCCCCAGCTAAGCTGGACGGTCTTTGTCACGTCCGAGGGGAGCCGGCAATCCAATTTGATGGATGGAAAAAGGGCAGCGGCGCGGCAGGGTCACAGGAGGGTTTTGATATGTAGATATTGGTCAGAATGGTCAGATCCCTCCTCGCAAAGGTCGTTTTGCGTATTTTGGTGACACTTTGCCTGTGATGGTGTTATTCAGACGTATACATCCTGCACAGTGCATACAGTGATATAGTGCATGCAGGACGCAGGCCAAGCCAAGTCATCAGGAACTGTAACTACCGGGTAGGTAACGTTAGAAAGTTAGAAAGGGCACCCATTGTAAACAAGTGTCAGGGTCTGGGAATGTTGGGATTCTCTTGAATATGGATCATCAATGATAATTAGAAAGGCAATGATTAAGGCTTAAATATTGCAGATAGTGTGGTGTGGAGCTTTGCCACAGCCCTGGATCACACGTTGTCACGGGGGAGCACTGAGAGGTTCCAGCTTTATCATGCTTTGTCCATGCTGTACTTGCCAGCCGTAGCGGCTTAAACGTTCAGTGACCTGCAGGCAGATGACACCGGTAAACATGGGATCACGCGGATGCCAAAAGCTGATGTTGCAAAAAAAGGTCTCACGGCATTGCTTCACACAATTCCACACCAATTACGAACATTTGCTATGTCAGCTCTCCTGCAGGCGCAATCCTTACACATGCCAAACCATGTCGGTGATAAGAAGATGACAGTAAGAGGACCTACTGGGCTGTCCAAGCCACATGAGGTTGTTTCAGGGAGCAGGTAGGATTGGATCAACACAGGCAACAGATCTCGCTGACATCCCCTGACCAAACGTGCGGGCAATGGGATCGAAGCAAGGCAAAATGGAAAGCGACGGAAAGAATTATTGGATGTGCCAATGCCGCATCACCCACAATTATTTCGTCCGGAGTACAGGGAAGCACTTTTCATATACGGGCGATGATGCTGCTTTCTTGGAGGCCACCTGGGGGCTGTTGAGTTTCCTTCATGGAGCTCTCATATTTGTCCAACCACCTGGGAATCCCAGGGATGCTCTGCGTTTGGTATTGCTATGGAATGCTGTTCTTTTGTTCAAGCTATCCGATCTTGGAGTACATGAGTACCTAACTTTGCAGCAAAGTTGACTGTAATAAAGCTTTCGTGGGCATCATTGTGCCTCTTATATTTACCGTAGGGGTTGACTCATGGATATAAAGCAACCTCCAAAAAGATAGAAAGGTAACATCCTATGCTCAAATAGTGGCAACTTGTTGAGCCTTTTCTGCGTTTCTTGGCGGTGTCCAAAATCCTAGAGCTGGATGATGGGAAAATTTCCAGGAAACCTCTATGGACATAAAATGACTGGTTAAAAAAATGTGTTCGGCGCAGGTTTTCCCAACAGAACCGATCCAGTGAAGATTCGCTTTATTTTTTGGGTTATCCTGTAGTTATATCCCATTATGGTAACCACAAAAAAAACAGATAGAACAGCAAATCATCACTACTTTAGAATCGGATTGTACTTTTCTAGTCTTCTAGTTGTTTTTTCCCAGATGATTAATCATCATCCCACTCTTATCGTATATGATGAATCCTATTATTCCCTATTTTCCCAGTATTACATCACCAAAGAAATCCCCCGTGGACCACAGGAAAACCGCTCCGAGCTGAAAGATTTGGGCGCTTCTGAAGAGGAAGTGCTGACAGAGCTTCGCAGGCAGCGACAGGAAAGGCTGAAAGCACCCGAGGAATCGCTGCTTCGAGCGCAGCGCATTCAGAAACTTCACGGAGGATCATGTGGCAAAAGTGGATCAACGTATTACCCTCTGGTAAACTAACATAACTATGGAAAATCACCATTTTCAATGAGTAAATCCACTATAAATGGCCATGTTCAATAGCTATGTTAAATTACCAGAGGGTATGTGACAAACATATCATGGATCAAAGTTGGGAAAACATGGACCAACATGTGACAAGCAGCATGTCTAGATTGTACCAGTCCGAGCCTTGAATGCTTGTATGTTGTTGTCGTTTTTTTGGGGCTAAGTTTTTGATCATCGATTGACACGTGTATCAATGGATGATATGTTTCAATACTATCGCTAAGAATATGATATCAATGGATGGCATGCTTTTCGTTGCATTTGACCTGCTTGGAAGCTTGCAACAGATACGATTTGCGGCCCAGATCTGTAGGAACAGGTATCCAAATCATCCCACGTCTTTTGGAAGAAACCTATCCTCCAGTTGAATCTGCGTTCCCCCTCGCATCAAAACTGAGGAAAGACTACCAAGCCCTACATCCAGAGGTGTACCGCTTGGAGCAGCCATACCTGCAGGAGAGCTTTCTGGAGCTGGTTCGGCAGCTGGGCAAGCCAGGTGCCACCATCATTCCAGGCCAAGACGGGAGAGTCAGATGGATCTGTCGGATGATGCGATCAGCTCAGATCCAGACGTTCATTGAAAAGCCCAGTTTATGCTGGTTTATTAAGGGGGACCACCTGTTTTTAAATGACATTTTTTTTAGGGGCAGTGGTGGTTGATTAATCGGGAGGGATTAATTAATCCTACCTTGACATTATCTTGCATGGCTTTGCTCAAAAGAAATCCACTCAGAACGGCCTTCAGATCTTGGTGGTTTTCCGCATCGATTTTCACCCAAAAAATCACCAGGACTGAAGGCGAAGAAGATCTTGGAGGAGGTGAAACCTGGAATTTGGACCTTTCCGGTCTTCACTGAAGCTTTCTGTGACCAGCTGGAAGCGGAGCTGGTCCATTTTCTGGACTCTGGCAGCTGGGCATAGCTGGGCTGTTCATAAATCATTATCTTTGGGGAACATAGGGGAACCCAATCTAAATATTTATGTATGTACATATATAATCATATATATATATATATTATACATATTTTATACATCCCAAAAATATTAATCAGGAATTATCTACAGCTGATTATTCCGGAATCAAGATTTGAAGCTTGAGATGGTTGATGATGGTTGGCTATGCATCTGATGTGTTTCTGGCAGTTGTTGGATCTGGTAAGATGTTTTTGAAGAATGAAGCTACACACACACACATGTAGCATCATCAAATAAAAGGTCACAATAGGTCACACATCTACTACATTGGCACTTCTGAGATATACTGGCGTGGATGGAGGTCAAGTGAGATGAGACCATCAATGTTTAAGACCCCATACGACTCCATGTTTTGATGTTCAAATAGCTTGTTTAAAAAGAGGACCGCACGCTCGCCCAGAACTTCAGGCTTACCACGGACCGCACCGAACACCATGAATCGCTTCGGCATCATCTTGTCAGAGCTGGGATTCTGCAACTTGGCCAAGCCCCGGTTATGGGGGTCAATTCCTCCTGACTCAGGTGTTTCATGTGTACAGTCTGTGACGGTATACACATCATTACAATCCGGTTATTTAACATAGCCATGGAAAATGGCCCATTTATAGATGGTTTACCTATTAAAAATTGTCATTTTCCATGGCTATATTAAATTGCCAGAGGGTACACATCATTATTTCAGGTGAACATTTGCTGGATCCCTTGATCTATGACTACGTGAACGTCATAGCGAGTCGCTTGTTGCCGGCCTTTTGCGAGACCCTGGACTCCTATCGTGCCTTCACTGTGCTCTATGATTCCACTGCCAATGGCGACAAAGACTTGGCCATGCACTATGACAACGCAGAGGTGACGCTGAACATCAACATTGGTGGTACATGGGGTGGTGGGAATGTCGCTTGGTGGAAAACAGCCAGATGTTTATTTGATGTTATTTGTTTTTCTGATGGGTTGTGACTTTTTTGGGAGTCACGCGACGCAGATCCCAGTGCTGACTGAGTCGCCCAGGTCGTCTACTACGGTTTAGCCACCAACAAGGACGATGGCCAAAAGGTCGAGGCGACTTTGCGTCGTGGCTGGGGCGTCTTCCATGCTGGCCTGGAGTGGCTTGGCCAGCAAAAATCCAGAAGGGTTCAATGTTGGTTTTGCTCGGGTATGTGTATGTATATGTGTAGATATATATATATATACAATACATTTAGATATATAATGTGTGTGTATATGATGTGTTAGTATGTGTTAGTATATGTTTCTATATATGTATGGGTATATCTACTATATGATTCTGTATGATTCTGTATGATTGGGATATTTAGATACTATCTATAATTAGGTATAGTTTATCTATCTATAATATATATATATATATGTGTGTGTGTAAAATCGTAATTACAAGCATCATAGCTAGTTTCAATAAGGGATCATCCCAGTCTGTCACCAATGGTCTCATTGCATCCCCGGTTTTTGAGAGTGCCACCCATGCCAGTACCTGTAAACTGGTACTTGCAAAGGATGCCAAAATGGCACCCATTTTACACAAGTGGTGATGTTCCAGTTGCCGTCGCACATCATAAAAGAGCCTCTAGTGTCCCCAAATTTTGCATACCCTCTGGTAATTTAACATAGCTATTGAAAATGGCCATTTATAGTGGATTTTCCCATTAAAATTGGTGATTTTCCATCGTTATGTTAGTTTACCAGAGGGTACTGCCCGTTTACAGACCAAAGAATACCTTCAAGATCACCGAAACCAAGAAGGGCAAGGATGGTGTTTCATCACGGGTCCTCAGGCTACACAAAGCCACGCCGATCTCCAACGGACGCCGTCACAACCTTATTTTATGGTGTCGCTCCAGTGGGGTTCGAAACGACTTGTGCCCTATGTGTTTCAAAGAGCCCAACGTGGTAGCCACCAATCGGTACTACCATGAGGGCTTCACCGTTCCTCCTTGTGATGCATCAATGGTGCAAGATGTGCCCGACATGTCAAGTGACGATCTCTATGACTGAGGGATTCCAGCATTCCCGAGAGCAACAACAAATGTTTTTTTTTTGGGGTGAAGCGTTCCACACCGTGCCACTATTCAAAGATGACCTATGTATACCTATGTTCTGATTAGAGACCATAATGATACCATATCTTAAGATGATATATATATATAGATAGATGATATCAATGCTCCCCAGAGTCAGATTGAGTCACTGAGTGTACAGAGAGCCCAGAGAAATTCGCCCTGAGCAGATGGTGGCCGCACCAGTGGAAAACATGCCATCCCCTGCCGTCCCCAGCCGAAGGAATGTGAATCGCTACTTGCAGAATTCGTCTACTTGCTTAATGCTGAGAAAATATATACTCTACATTAGTATATCATCTACTGGATACCATTGGATATCATTGGATACCTGTAAAATTCCTGTAAAACTGTAAGTTGAGCTTTTGAAGGTTCGTCCTCCCCACTTTTTGCGATGGAAAGCCTTTGCCATTTGTAGCCATTCGGTTCAGAAGAATGGACCCCAAGTCAAGTCCACAAGGACAATCCACATTTTGATGAAATCAAACACTTGCTGATTCCTACTTTGCAGTGATGTTATGTTATGTATGCATTATCTGTCCATCCGTGTCTGAAATGATGAACATTAATCATTGAAGTTTGTGTATCCCCGAGGGGCTCATTTTCTTGGGATGGGTTGAGACCCAAAAACTGTTGTTTTTTTTTTTTTTAAGTTTTTGAACGAAGTGGAAAATGGCAACATTTCGGTTCATCTCCAAGTTTGCCTAAAAGCGACAGCACCTGGATCTTTCAACAGCCAAGAGTGAGGTCGCAGCATTGAAATACATAGGGAATCCATGTTCCATGATTCGTTTGTTTTTTTTGTTGATAGGTGTTAGCAACCATGTTGTAGCTGCAGCACGGAGTTCCTCTCGACTCATCAGCCCGGTTGAAGGGCACAGGATTGGCATATGGGCAAAAGGAAGGCGAGGAGCAGAGCACTCTGAGTTCCTTGTTTGGAGAAAAAAAACGTGAGAAGACGCCCGGGAGAGCGCGTTTTCTTTCCAGTCTTGAACTGTATATCACACTGTTATTTGACCATCCTCCAAGAACATCCAAGAATCAGAAATCATAAGACTGACACAGCAATTGCCGATGCTGTTTGCTAATCGACACGTGGGAAATGTCAAGTTTCCGTGGTGCAAATGCAGGCAGCAGCCATGGAAAACGTTGAAGCACCCACAGCCGTTGGGAAACATGGTGGATCGGTGGGCTGCGAACCCTTAAGTCCCGGCTAAACGAATGTGCTAGCACGGATGTTGCTTGAAGACAGTAGTATCTAGTAACTAGAGACGATGCACAAACTCACACTTAGAATCTTAGAATTGGCTGACTGGAATATGTCAGAGTCGTCCAATTCCAGACGTCCAAAAAAAAAAAGCCATTTGCTGATGCGTTTATACTCCGGATGGATGCCTGGGGCTGTGGTCGTCAACATTGCTGGAAGAAATATATGAGATATTCATATAGATTATTACATAGATATTACGAGTGCTGAAGCAGTGGAGATGTTGCCCACTTGAAGCCCTTCTGATTGCAGCAAATTGCAGCCTCTTTTATTGGGCTCAAAGTCCTGTTCCGGGACGTCCGGGACATCCCGAGATACATTTGTAGTGGGATCATCATGGGTTGCGGTGCCACAACGGGCGTGATAAGCACAGGGGAGAGCGCAGGTCAGGTTCCAGATCAGATGGACGCTAGATTCCAGTTGATCGGCTGGGTTCACATATGTTTTGTTTCCTCACCTGCATTACTGTACCTCCTGTTTGGGATCATGATCACCCATGACTCATTAAAAATAACTGTTAAAAGAAAACACACATTCATGGTTCAGGACTGTTCAGGGGGTTCAAAACCATCAACCAAGTCAGCTTCACAGTCCCATACCCGCAATCCAACATGGCTGGCGGGAAGGTACTAGTTTGTAGATGCCTAAATAAATGAACAGCCAGCGATTTTCCATGATTTTCCATTGCCAGATTATTTAAACAGGAGGTATCAAAGCTGGGACAAAGCTGATGTCAGTTGCCAAGATATCGGCTTGAAGTTGTCGCGTCTCTATGGAAGTTGTTGAAATAATGAGTTTGCTGGCTTTGTGATGGCCGGAAGCATTGGGCTATGTTTGTTTTCAATGTAGCTTCTGGGCATAGTGAAGGGCGCTGCTGCCGTCAAAAGTTATTTGCGTGAAGAAAGCAGTGTCATGTGGTTCCTGGAACCACACCAATGCCGTGAAGGATGTGTGTTTTCAAGTTCGTTAACCATCAATCTTGCTTTGAGACGATCACACAACACTTTTCTAATTACATGAATCCTCTTCCGCAGCACCAAATTGCAAGCCCCTCCGCCCACCACTTTCACGGTCCATGTGGATGAATTCCCAACGGAACAGTTTTTGGAGCTTTTAGATGCAGCCTATCACACCCCAAAATATAGATATAGATATATAATGATATATATATATATATATATATATCATATATCAGTGTGTATATATATATAGATATAGTATATAATAGTTGTACTATATATATATACCAGTGAGGGTTTCGTACTGGGCTTATCCTTTAGCTACTCATAGCTCTCATCGGTGACCGAAACCGAGAAGCCAAGGAGCCACCGAAGATTCGCCCAGTGGCGCCTCGTCGAATCCAGCCACCGCCAGCACAAGGGAAAGCACCACCAATGCAGCCCCTACCTTTGCACCCTTTGCAACTTGGCAGGGATATGGTGATATGGTGCTGAAACTTTACCTCCCAAAATGTCCCAAACACAAATTGCAATTTTAGGGAAAATGATTATCAATCATATCAATCCATTATTGGATTTTAGTGTAGCCTATTTTGCAGAGAAGCCCATGCCCATATTTAGAATTAAATTGCAAGTGTCAGGGGTGGCTTTGGATTTCTTTTGGTGGTCACAAATATGGTCGCGTATGGTGACGTTATGAATTCTGGGCCATGGAGTGATTTAGAGCATGCACAGTTGAAGCTGGAAACGTCCGGTTGCAGGGTGCCCGTGGGACCTGTGGGTGCCGTTGATGTGGCCGATCCGGATGACCCTTTGTTGATGACACCAGTGGCATCGTGGAAGGGCCGGCGTTCACAAATGCAGCTGCCGTATGGTGTGCCATTGGCACCAGATCGACAAAGCCACGAGGAGCAGGGCTGAGCAGGGTCATGATGGGTCAGAGCATTGAATATGATTTACCCTTTGGTAATTTAATGTGTATATAATTGTATGTATATATATATATATGTATGTACAATATATAATTATTGAACATGGACCATTTATAGATGGTTTACCTATTAAACTTGTGATTTTCCATAGTTATGTTACTTTACCAGAGGGTAATGATTATCATCCAGAGGTCCGTTTGTAGATGAATTACCCTATGTTTACCTATATATGTATTCAAATGGTGATTTTCCATGTCAAGAAGGGGTACTGTTCAACATAGGTTGAACACTTTGGAATCTGGCCATGGTCACACAACACAAGCAAAATGTAGAAAACATACGAGCTTGTCAGGAATAGCACACCAGAAGTTTCCACTACTGGAACCCAGAAACGGTGTCAAGAGGTGGCAAAAACAAAAGTAAGACATTAGTCATTTGGATCAATTTGATATGGCCTCCATTTTTTGAAAGCTTCCCTGGTGTTCTTTGCATGCCATCATTCAATGAGAGAGCAGCTGTGCACCCATGAGGAAGTGTACTGGATTGCAAGCGCCTTTCTACTACAAACTTCACTACAAACTAGAAAGGGCTGCCACCAGGAAGAACATGAAAGAACCATTGAACGCAATAACTACAGATTGAATTATTGGCTCAATGAATTCGACCAAGCGTGACACAAGTCTTTTTACATGTCCACTGTATCTGAGATGGCCAACCCTAATTGGCGTACATATTTCGGATATGTTTGGATGATTTTTGGATGGGTGGGTTTTCACCGCCAACATAGGGTAGAGAGTCGGTTCCACCACGCCACGCGTCCCGAAAATTTGATTTCTCCTGGGATGCCAGGAGCATCTTGTCCGGCTCAGCTTCTTTCGCAAGGAGGTGCAAGGGGTTTTAGCCTCTGGTAATTTAACATAACTATGGAAAATCACCATTTTTCATGGGAAAATTCACTATAAATGGTGATTTTCAATAGCTACGTTAAATTACCAGAGGGTAACTAACTATTTTTGGTGGTTAGGAGATTGCGGTTTGAAGATTGGGTATATTGGGTATATGGGTATCCAGGGTATCCATATTCGCCAACGAAAATGGGGAGCCCAGGAGCTACAAAGAGTTTCCCAATCACATGAGAGTTTAGATATCCATCAGAAGGATTCCCATTATGGGATGGATGACCACACCGCAGATACCATGGGTTGACCCTCGCACAGGTACAGTATATTTTTACCGCAGGCGCCGCCGTTCGCCCAAACTCTAAACTGTCCCAACTTCACCCAACTTAAACTTTTACATTCATTGAAGATCTTCAATAGGGTTTAATTCCCCACCCTGTTTAAACTTCTACACTCATTGAAGATCTTCAATAAGGGTTTAATTCCCCATCGCCGTTAAATTTCTACACTCATTGAAGATCTTCAATAAGTGTTTAATTCTCCCACTCCCGTTAAACTTCTACCCTTATTAAAGATCTTTAATAATTGTTTAATTCCCCTGAGTATGTCATGATATGTCATGCCATTGTTCTATGTGGAGGAAACCGAAGATGCTTAAAAAGAGCTCAAGCAGGGGCTCTGGAAAACGAGTTTTCGACGACCCTAATCCAAAAGCCGTTTTCGATCTCCAACAAAACCATTTAAAGATATGTTGCTATACAGTCGTTTTGTACGGGAATTTCCACGGTCTTAGCTCTTCGTCACGACGTCGAGAATTGCATTCCGGGCAAACGGCGTCTCCTGGCCGTATATTTACTTTCCATGTGCTGCAATACCGTGGCAATACCCGAAAAAATCAGATTTGTGGGTATAAGTATGTCATGACAGTACATGGATGCAATGAATATATAGACCCGGTTAGGCCTCGAAAAACACCTTATTGGACCTGAGAGAACATCAGGTACCGGTAGATGATGGAATGTACCAAGTGACCTTAAAGGCAGGCCCTTTCTTACCATTGCCGGTGCAAAGGCATGAGTGATCCACTTTCAACACCCGTGATCCACTTATATCATCGTATATGATATCTTATATCCAATTGCTTAATTTAATGACAAGTGGAATGAATGGATGAAAATACGGAATTTACCTAGAGGGATCCGCACGGATTGAACCCGTGGGGATGTTGAGGAGCCCTTTTGGCTCCACAAGCTGAAACCAATCCAATTTTCTCCAGTGTTCTGTTGCAAAATGACTGGAACACCCATTGGTTTCAATATGTTGGAACATCATGTTCAATCAATGTTTACTCTTGGTCTCAGGGCTTAAAAGATAAAAACATGCACTTCAACTTGCAGACCTGCAAGCGGCTGTTCGACGTGCAGGTGACGCATGCGCCAACTGTGATTTCGACGGTGGTGGATATCAAACGAGATGATCATGAGCAATTGCTGGGAGTTCTTCCATTCTAAACCCGTACTGTGTTCCGCAGCCACCTGTCTAGCTTGGAAACCGGCAATTTGGATCAATTTGGAATATCCCTCAGACTTCTCCTTGTTTTGGAGGTTGATTTTGCTGGTTGCCCTTCCTTCAGCCCTTGCGTTTCCACAGTGTTTGACAACGGGTGTCTCTTTTGGAATGCCTTCGCCCTGTTTCACGCAGCTGTGCGTGCTTCATCACGTGAGCAATGGCCAAAAGCCCTTTCCAAAAGTTTTGGTTGCTGCACGTGTATGTACGAATTGTTCTAATTGGTTTCATTGTCCGCTTTGGGATGCTGTGGGAATCCTTCTGAAACAAGCAACTGGAGGACGACAAAGGGTTTTTGCGCACTGATCATGTGTCAGCCCACCACAATTGCCGTTTTTTCTAATTTTCAAAGACAGGCCAGGTGCATCGGAAGGTCTTGGACGATTCTGAACACAATGAACTGCTCAATTATCCTAGTGGCCAATGGCAAGGATAGCAGTGCGAAGTTCCCAAACATTGAGCTGTGAAGCAGACTCCTATGGAGATGATGATGGTCGAGGAACCAATACGTCAATACGTGTCGTGTATTTGTGTTTGTTATTATATATATATATATGTGTATATATTAATAGTATTAACTATATTATATGAATTATAAAAATTACATATTTGTATGTGTGCGGTATATATATAATTATATATAATGTACACTCATATTCATATATGTGTATATTTATTTTGTTTGTGTGTGTGCACAGGGCCAGAGTATGAGTGTGTGTACTGCATATTAATTATATTTTATTCGATCATATTATTGTATTGCAGATGTGTCCACCAGCCACCAGCTAGACCAGTTCGTCAGTCCTTGATGCAGTGTAGTTTTTGTGTCCTTTTTTTTTGGCCTACTGGAAAGGACCATAGATTTTCAGACAGACGGCAAAGCATGTCGGCATGTCTTGCACTTGCTTTGCAAGAGTGTGGAGTGAGTTTGAGTGAAACCTCACATTGAATTAGCTAAGTTGTGAAGAAGGTGATAGAAGGTGGAACCGTGGCTCAATTGTGAACTCCGCATGCCCAACGACCAACAAAATCATGTTTTAATGCAAGTGGTCACAGGGTCAGAATGCAATGTTTGCAATCTCACAGGTGTGCTATCCATTTGCCGGCCAAAAATGGTCACTGGCTTTTTGGTCAATGGATGACAGGACGGATGACAAGACTTGCCGCAGCTGTGCTCCGAGATGTGCGGAGATTAATCATGATTAATCATCATTAATTCCCATGCGGAAATTGGGGGGTATCCATGGGTATCCCGATTTTCAGACACACCGAAAAAAATGTGTGGTTTGTGTTTAGAGACCACCTGCCAAGTGAGGGTCTCTCGATTTTAACAAAGGTGCAACTCCGGATGCAACTCCGGGTGCAGTGGAGCACACCTGGATCTGAAGTCTTTTTGTCGCGAGCTCCGCAGCGGGCCACGCCTGGACCCGAACATAGAATGTCAGATATGATATGTCAGAATATGTGTCAGATGAAATGTCAGATAGAATCTTAGAGACTGTCAGAATTTATGTCAGATAGAACGTCAGATGGTGGGGATCACTCGAAGAAAGTAATTTTGTAACATGTTCGTGATGCCTGAATATGACTTCATGACGCATACTAATATGGCCCATGACAAAGCAGCAATTTTGGCTGGTTTATACCACCCAGGTTTGGTTCAATTGTGGATGAACTATTTTTATTGAATGATATTGAATGTGTACCACATGAATTGTCAAAGACAATGATTTACGCAGGATTGCCGGCAAATGATTGGCAGGACAGTGAACCGGTCTGCTGTAAGACACTGTAAGATTCAAAAAAATAATTGTCGGTATTTCTTGGCACTGCCAGAAAATAGAAAGATCCAGAAAGGTAGTTTGACAGGTTTGGGAATCCTTTCCAGGCATGTATCAGACGAATAAATACAAGCGCTGCTTGTCACTTGAAGCACTGCTCCACCACGCAGGCAGAGCTGGCTCGGCATTTGGCTTTCCATGGCTTTCCCAAACAATAGATGAGAGGTTCTGACACAGATGACGTTGTCAGTGTGCTAGTTTTCCACTTCTCTCGCCAAGTTGCGTGCAACTAGGCCCCTAGGCATCATGATCGAGCGATTGCTGGGCTTGAGCTACCGCAAATCATGCCCTTTTGCAGTCACATATTTAGAGATCGTGAGAAGATTTTCCGCGGAGTCAGCGGCCCTCGCACTGCAAAGCTCCAAACATTGAACCATGAGACAGACTCCTTAGTCCAAAGCCAGATGTTTTATTCATGAAACCGCCGATTGATGCGCCATATATATTATGTATGTGCGTGCGTATGATTAACACAACACTGCGAATCTGGATGCATACACGAACTTGTATTTCAAAACAGCACACACATACAGTAATACAAACACAAAAACAAGATACACACATGATCTCATGTGCACAATGGCTCAGTTTCGAACGGATGTCTGTCTCGAAGCTGTTTGTGCATTGCGTGAGTCTTTGAAGGCCTGCTTGTATGGTTGTTCCCTTGATCTCAAGCCTAGCATTGGAAAAACATAGCTGTTTGATGCTGCTTGTAAAGGCAAGCCGGGCCTCCAATCCAAATGTTGGCCTTCTGCTGCATGAATTGCGCAGGATTCTGCTTTTTCAACTCTCTTCTCACAGGGTCTCTTACGCCTGCTGTACTTTTGTTGGGCTGCCCCTATCGGATTTGTTCGGCGACGCATCCAAAACAAAGTGAACTCAACGCGCCCGGCTTCGAAACAGAATTTGCCATGTCAATTTCTCCTGCTGTCCTCATTATAACTGATTGGTGGTTTGGAACATTTTTTATTTTTCCATATATTGGGAATGTCATCATCCCAACTGACTTTCACTCCATCATTTTTCAGAGGGGTAGGTCAACCACCAACCAGATAATCCATTTGCACAATTTTGCACAAAGGTGCCTTGAAAGTGGGACTGGTCCATCTCTGGGAGAACGAAGAATTTTGGGGGCAACGAATTCCCCTTGCTCAACAGAAAATCCACCGATGGCCCAGACATGAATGAATCCTCTCTCCCTAGTACTAAAACGGGGACCCCCAAATGGCAAACACGGTGATCTATGTTTATTATTAGTTGGTATTTTGTATTAGGGTGCCCCTCATATTCCAATGAAAACCCTAATAAAAAAACTATATATAAAAAACGATTTCAAATTTGATTATACAAATCCCTTATTAAATAACATATTGCCAAAAACTGGATTTCTAAGCTGTCCCCTAAAATTCCAATGAACACCTTAATATTTCAAATTTGATTAAATCCCTTATTAAAATATATATTACAAAATATTGCCAAAGACTTGATTTCGAAGCCTTCCCCTAGTATTCCAATGAAAACCTCAATAACAAAAATAAAGTATAAAACTTGTGAGATGGGACCCTAATAAAAGACCTCCAGGTACCATTCTATATTTATATATATTTTTATTAATAGGGGGTTGAACCCATTGTTTCACCATCCTCTTCTCCTATTGACTCTCAATTACCACAATTAAGAATCCAATTGTGCCCAACCAAAAAAAAAACAGTTTTTTATGTGGGGGAGTTTTAGATGTTTTAGTAAATAGGAAGAAGGGATTATTCTGACGTAGTTTTTAAGGGTTCCTTAGCCTTTCATAATTTGTGCCCCCTTTGTGCATTCCAGACTTGAAGAAACCTCGACGTTCAAGTCAGCGGATCAGTAATCTTAGTACAGAACAGTAATATTAATCATATCTGGGTAAATTATAACGACCTCACTGTTCTCCCTCACTGGAATCATAGTTAGTAAGGGGAATCATCCCAAAATGGCCGAACTATTCAGGTTAGTGAAATATGATAATTTACCCAGATAATATCAGGAATTGTTTGAAGGAATTACTGCCATACTTTCAACATCCAGTCTCAGTATGGCAGATCCACCGTAAGTTTCATTTTTTCCCAGATTCGACCGCTGCCGTCACTTAGGAAGCTCCTGTGAAGCCAAAGGCCTTGGTAGTTCGGCGGCCCAGGCCAGTGATTTGCTAGTATAAGTTGAATATGATACCAACATTTACTAGCCACTATAACTCACTATTCTTATTCATGTGATATTACTAGCCATTATTCTTAATAGATCTTAAAAGTAGTACTAACATGTACTAACCACTATGTGTAGTACGAGTTAATGATGGTCAACAAAGGTAAATAATGGGTGCAAAACTAGCAAGAGTAGATGAAGAATGGATAATTGGAACAATGTGGCAAACCCAATTGTCTGAACCTACGGTACCATTTGGGGATGGTTTCTACAATCTATTTATGGTGTTTTTTGGGGATGGTTTGTCATTAACCCCATGATTCTTAAACTGCCATGAACATCTCCGGTTTGAGCTATGGCTCTCCATATTTTCCAACATGGGGATCCAAGGAGCTACGAAAAAAGTTCCCAACAAATTGGAAAGAAATCAACATTCTTACGACTGGAGCAAGAATGACTGGAGAAGGCGGGATAGCGATAAAATGAGAAGGCATGAACGTGCGCTTGATCGTTCAAAATGCTTTGCTTCCTCATCAATAGCTGGGATGCGAACCCCCTGGTGGCAAAATTTGTGATCCTTCGTTGGAATTGGCTGTCAGCACTTTAATTAATGTGTACCGTTATTTGCTTCAGTCGGTTTTGGCTAATTTTGGGTGGTAGCCATGCAAGAACGTGTGGCATCGCATCGAACGTTTGGGACTAAGCAAGGCGACATTGGCTTTGCAGCTCTCTGATTGCAATGAAGAACTGTTGGAACAACAGGCGCCGTTTGAGACGAGTGTTTGAAGGCACTGTCGTTCTGGAGATGCAACAGCACAGTAACCCTTGATTTTTGTCTATTTACAGTACATGTGTCTATTGATATTCTATGATTACTCAATCTTATTCACAATGTTGTAAAGTATGATAATTGATGATGACATGAACCATGGCTGTTTCATCAGGAGAGTCATCCCCAAAGCCCCCCTTCAACTTCATTGACAGGTTCCTGGTACAATTGTTTTCTGCAACCATAGATGATATGATAATAATGATCATAATGGGGTCATACTGTCATACTGCTATAAACATAATAGTATGGTGATAATCGTCACAATGATGATAAACAATGATAAACAAGGATAAACATACTCATAAATAGCCATAATAATGAATAATAATGAGGGCGCAGACAATAATAATAATGATAGACATATGCATCACATCCCCCATGAGCAACGATCCAGTATTCCCATATTGCAGGGTTGTTCACTTTAAGCCTAGTTGTAAGCCCATTTCTCTGGCCGTCCCGCGTCCCGGGAGGCAGCATCACGTCAACTGCATGAGGTGGCCTCGTTTCTGGCTCTGAAATGTGGAATTCAACCTGCAACAAAAGAGGCTTTCAAGAAAGGTCATGAAGTCGGACAGAATTACATAGCATATCATATATATATATCATAGCATAATATAGACAATGTCTCCAGAGCAAAAGAGAGAAAACACAATTCTTGAGAAAAACTACCCTCTGGTAATTTAACATAGCTATGGAAAATCACCATTTTTAGTGGGAAAACTCACTATAAATGGCAATTTTCAATAGCTATTTTGACATAACCAGAGGGTATGGGTCAAAGTTGAAGACCCATGAGCCGAGTGGCCAGTCAGCCAATCAGAATTGGCAAAACAAAAATGGTTGGACGGGAAGCTGCTTCAGGTCTATGGTGCGGCGCGGCGACAAACGTTGGGACACCCGAAAAAGATCAGACAATGGCACCAGAACATCTATATACTGGGTATGTTGCAGGGATTTACAGGAAATCAATGTGTGTGTGATTGTGTGTACACGTAGTTTGGAGATGTTTGGAGAAATTAATGAAACAAGATTTGAGTTGAGTGGGGTTGATCAAGGGTACAGACGACCAGTGCACAGGGTGGCGATGATCAAAAGCCTCTAGCCGCGCAAAGATTCCCATTTCCCAGCCTGAGGTTCATCCTACTGAGCGCCAGGGTCTTGCTCTGATGTTGCTGTTTGAATCGAGTGGAAGTGGCGTCACAATGCGCTACACGGCTGACCACTGGATTCAAGACATTCACATGGAGGTTTCCACAAGTCATAGGGGGTACCCCCAGTCATCATCCATTTATAGATGGGATTTCCTATGATTTTCCATTATCAATGGGAATTTCAGGATCCTAAAATGGAGGTACTGTACCATATAAGGCCATATTTTGTGGGGATATTCTCTTACATAGGCCTTATATAGGCCTTATATATGGTAGGTACCTCCAATTTAGGTTCCTGAACTGGCCATTGACACTATAAATCATCCATTTTGGGTACCATAAAAATGGAACCCCCCACATCTACGGTGTCATTTCGGGAGTTGTTGTCCAGGTCCTCGGGTCAATATATATATGAGCGCTACCCTCTGGTAAACATACAAAAAACTATGGAAAATCACAATGTTTTATTGGGAAAATCCACTATAAATGGTCATTTTCAATAGCTATGTTAAATTACCAGAGGGTAAAATCTAGCGTAATGGAAAGTAGTATTCGAGACATCTTTATTTTTGGAAATTGAGCTGGGGCTTGGAAAACGATGATACGCTCTTCAAAAAGCGATAACATTTGCTATATATTCCCAAAACCTGAAAAACGATAATACACCAAAAATTTATAATACAGCAAAAGCTCCTGATTTTCTCGCTATACATTTAGTATATATTCAAAAATTGATGACTTGGAGCTATATACTAAATTGACCGTGGCCCATACCAACTTGTTCCAGGAGTTACAGTTGTCCCTCCTGTCCAAGTGATCCAAGCATCTTTCGTCCTGGATGAACAAGGGGAATGAACATATATGGATTTACCATAATTCACCAGTTACCCTCTGGTAATTCAACATAGCTATTGAAAATGGCCATTTATAGTGAGTTTTCCCATTAAAAATGATGATTTTCCATAGTTATGTTAAATTACCAGAGGGTACCTCAGCATTTTTAACATATTTTAACGGGTTCACCGGGTACCTATGGATTGCCTATGGTTACCTCACCACGAGGGTCCCATGATCCAAACGTGTGGATCTGAGGCCTTGCTGCGCGGAGATGATGAGACGGTAAACCAGAGCCTGCAGCAAGGGGAACCCAGACCCGGAAACATCGCCGCCACAATTGGTGGTTTCACTACTAATCATTAAAAACATTGGGATATTCATGGATATTCACCATCTAATTATTTACGATTCAATTATTTACGGATCTATTGGCTGATTATGGATTTGAAACCTCTCATTTGCCGGAATTTTGGGGATGAACATCCACAAGTCCAATACCAGTTGAGGCTCACCATACCAGTTGGGGTTCACCAGAGTACCAAGGCAATTTTTGGATCCCTCCAACCACCGTATAGGTTCCAATGGACAATGGACCCCATTTTGAACAATGATCTTGTTAGCAGGTGAGAACCACCTGAAGGATTGATGAAAAGTTTGTTCATGTCCCATTGCCAGCTTTGAAATCTTGAAGAAAAGGTGACAACAGGAGGGATTTGGGAGACAAACACACACACTCACACATGCTTTCATGGCCGGCCTGGCAAAGGATTACCACATATTACCCATCTTGGCTACCCATCTAAGTACAGAACGTAGTTGGATCCAAATTCCTAGGCCCTAGGCTGTGAGGACGGGAAAGCAGCAATCCAGCAGTTTCACAGTCTGCCACGCAGATTCAATGAGATAGTTTGATCTTGTTTTTTGATATTGTTTTGTTTGTATCTGTATACCTAACCGAACCTGCCTGTTGAGGTACCATACCTTTTCTATCTACTATCGCTGTGATAGCTTGGACCCAGAACCTTTGTAATGTTCGATGGGAATATCTTGTTTTTGATGTGGGTTTAATCTTTTGTTGCACACCAATTTCTCCGCGGAAAATTGTATGACAATTTGAATCAGAAGTAGGCTCTTGCAGTGTGCCGAACTCCGCCTTGACTTGACTGGATAGTTTCCAGATTGTGGTAGTCGTTGATAGGAACTCCAAATTTGTCGCTTAAATGGATGTTTTGTTTCATGACTATGCAGCTGTCATATTTTGTGAGAAGAATCAAGGTTAGTATATGTTAAGCCTCTATGCTAGATCAAACTCAAAACCTACGAAGAGTTATGTGGCACTTGGTGTGTGAAGAAAATCATTTAAGATGTACAGTAGCGTTACAGCATGTACCCCACATTTGGATTGGATATTTAGTTCATGAATGTCTATGACAGCTTCATACTATATTATATACCCTCTGGTTATTTAACATAGCCATGGAAAATGGCCCATTTATAGATGATTTTCCCATTAAAACCCTCCATTTATGAGGGATTTTCCATGGCTATGTTAAATAACCAGATGGTATATTGAAATCTGATGGAAACTCTTGAAATCCGGCATTGATGCCACGTTCATTCCCGTGCCATGGTCCTTCATCGTCGAAAGCGTCACCCGCTGCACCCCTTGAAGCGCCCAAGGGACGCGCTGTCCAAGGGACGACGCGAGGTGCTGACAGTGGATACCCCCAGATCAGTGGGAGTTGATCCACTGCGCATCCGTAGCTGAGCTGCAGATGAATGATTTTTGCTTGGAGTGATTATATATACGGTACATATACATGCATACATACATACATACATACATACATACTTACATACTTACATACTTACATACATACTTACATACTTACGTACTTACGTACTTACGTACTTACGTACTTACGTACATACATACATTACATTACATTACATTACATTACATTACATACATACATACATACATATATACACATATGGACATACGTATTTTTATATACAGACATTCTATGATATCACAATATAGTACACGAGATAACTTTTTTTTATATTTAAGGGCTGCCGCCCCTGCCGCCGACCCCGGTAAAGAATCGGGGATTGCTGGTGAAACAGGCAAGCTGTGTGACGAGAAACTTTGGCAAATGCATTATCACATGCAGGATCATGCA
>Ga0126342_10000535_pt1 | contig 42441 bp, 33 predicted proteins | sample Cyp1metagenome_FD_92528 | JGI IMG/M metagenome (GOLD analysis project Ga0126342, IMG submission 92528) | Coral microbial communities from Lord Howe Island, Old Settlement Bay, Australia - Cyphastrea 1 metagenome | ecosystem: Host-associated > Invertebrates > Cnidaria > Coral ...
CATATCACCTTCTGTAGTTGTAGCAGCGCCTGAGTGGATTACCATTTCCTCCGGTTGTGTAGGGTTCGCTAAGGCCAAGGCAGCCGAGGCGTTCCCGCCCGGGGCAGGGAGCGCGGGGGTAGATGCCATTGCGAAAGCCACAGAGGAAGGGCGAAAAGTGCGAAACACAAAGGAAACCAGCGATCGCTTCGCGATACGGCTGATAACCTGTAGAAATAGGGTACAAACCACAACGTACCACAAAATACAGCTACAGCACACGCACTATTTCTTGAGCCATAGTGTACGGAGTATGAGGAGTGAAAAGGTATATACATGGCATGCTACTGTGCAACAACATATAATATATAATATATAATATAATATAATATATACATATATATTAATGATCATTGTCAAATGGGACCAATAAAAGTACCAGCTTCAACCCAACTGGCCGCATTCTGAAGCCATCCATTTTTTTGGGGGTGTCTGAAACTGGTGATTGTCCCCCCAAAGAAGCAATTTAATAGGTCCGAAAATAGGTTACATGATGGTTAATCACTTCCTTGATTTCGGCTTGATTTCGGAAGGGTATCCTAATTCCATTTGAATGCCCCGGTTAGAATATGAACACATAGTCCCATCTGCGCTCACAAAACAAGAAAACTTACGTCCCATCTGCGCAAAGTTTATGCCGATATCTCATCATGTTCCCATATGAGCCATGGTCAATACTCACTATATGGTTGATGGTCATCCCATCCATAATAAGGATCCTTATTCCATGGTTATTATAAATCCCGAGTGGAACCATTGGATGACTAGCCCCTATTAATGGTTATTATGGTTATTAACCATGAGTATTGACCACAGCTCATATATTATTGGTGAATCCACTGACCAAATTTCTCAGCCAAGGTTTTCTTCCTTTTGTGGGGTGTCTTGAAATGGAGGACCCAGCCATCCAAAAACTCGTCCCCGAGTTTTAACTGCCCCCAAACTGCATGGATGCCTTTTCCCAATATATTGGGTAGCAGAATCCCATTAATCAATGGGAGATCTTCAGGATCCAATACATGGAGGTATGTAAACGTGCCATATTTCTGGCCATATTTTCTGGTGATATTCACATATAAATTCCCATTGATATAAGCATCAACCAACAGTAGTTTTGAATATTTTTAGATCAGTTCCAGCATGATCCAGCCATCCCAAGTCACAGCTGTGTTCCGTTTAAAGGGACCGTAATAGGCACCAGCGGTGCCAGATGCTGCAGGGCAACCTCCACACCTCGAGGTGAATCACCATGTGACTTTGTGGATTTGAAACAGCAAAAGTTGGGAAAGTCCTGGGGATTTCACGAAAATTTATTGAAAATTTTGGATTTGAAAGGCCCAAAACCGAAATTTCACCCGAAGAAAGAGGATTTGAGACAGGAAACTTCAGAGATTTAACCAAGATTAGCCAAGCAGGATTTGAAAGAGCAATGGGGATTTAGCCACCGACTTAGCAGCAGAAAAATGCCGCCACGTGACCTGCGATTTTGACAGATTTTGACATACCTTGACCAAATTTTCCATGGGGATTTGACCAGAAGAATGACGTTCTCACGTGGTTGGGAAACTAAATTCGTAGCACCTCGGCTCCCCATTGAATAGGGAAAATCGATAATCATAGCTCCTTAGCTACCAATTGCAGTAACCTCTGGATAGATAAGAACTTGGATCGAAATAACTATACAATACTATACAGTATAAACTTTATGAACAGCATATAGATCCAAAAGTAAGAAACAACGTCCAAAACTTAGGCAATTTCGGGAATTGTCATGGACTGAAGAGGGATATCCAATTTTCTGGCGGTGGAAACTATAGGGCCAGCGTGCTCTGTCCACAAAGTTCCCATCTCGAGAATGTAATCTAGACTGTAATCCATATTCGCTGATCCAATCACTATTTCCATTGGAATGCTATCTCCAAAATGAAAAAACTGTACAGTCGTAACCCGGGTGAGTTCGTCAACAACGTTGTGGGAATCTCATGGTTATGCCTTTTACCATCCCTGACATGATCCTCCATGTAGACATTCCCATAGCCATTCTTCATTGATTGAGTCCCTATGTTTGATGGCTAAATTCCGATTCACTGGTTGATTAATCACCTTGGATGGTTAAATACCCTAATTATTCCATGATATCATATGATATCCCCATAAGACATCCCTGTTAAGTTATGGAAGTTTTTTTTAGGTACAAAGCCGCGCTCCGAAATCAGATTCTGGGCCCGCCAGCTCACTTCTTTCATCTTGTCTCGCCAGACTTTCAAATGAACCTAGCGCTTGTGCTACCCATCACCCCTGCAAAAAATGTGGATCTTCGTCCCAAAATGGGGTTGAAAATGAAGAATGGTAAACATACAAAAAGCTATTGAAAATGGCCATTTATAGTTGATTTACCAATTTTCAGAGTGGTGATTTTCCATAGTTACGTTAGTTGACCAGAGGGTAACCGGTTTTGAATGGTAAAATGATATCTTTTAAACACCGAATACAATGATGAACCAGTGGAATGTTAGATGAGTAGACCAAAGTTTTGGACACTATGTGCCATGGTCAAGCAAAATATTGGATTCACTTGTGGTATGGTCATCCATCTCTTGCCATGGGAGTCTTAAGATAATGGGTATCTAAAAAATCTTACAGTATATCATGAAAAAAATCCTTACTTGTTTGTTTATTTAAAAAAAAAAAAACATACACACACACTCCACCAATGAAACTGGGCAAATTTTCACTTGACCATGGCACATATGTCCCACCATTTTCGATCCAGTGGGATCCGTTGATGGATGTGCTACACGTGTTCCCATGTCCATAACTGCTTGGTGGTTTCAACCTACCCCTCTGAAAAATATGAAAGTCAGTTGGGATTCTGAAATTCCCAACTGTTTCTGGAAAGTCATTAAAAAATCCATGGATCCAGTCACCACCAACCAGATAATTTCGCTGTGTCATATCTACTGTATTGAGAGAGATAGAACTATCTCAGCAGATGTCCAATTCCCGGCACCAACACCAACATGGGACCCATAGGCTTTTCGACTGCATGGCATCAACCTGGGACTAGTATTACTGCGACCATCTTCGATATATCTGATATGGATACAGATACCCTCTGGTAAACATACAAAAAACTATCGAAAATCACCATGTTCAATGGGAAATTTCACTACTATAAATGGTGATTTTCCATAGTTATGTTAAAGTACCAGAGGGTATAGATATGGATGTGAAAACTGCATGAAACAGATATGGATGTGGGGATATATGGAATATACAATGATAGATACAGTACAGAGATTTGTCGCCCCAGGCGTCCAAACGCACCTGCCTTCTGGCCCGGAAACTTCAACCTGGGTGAGAATACAATGAAGGCCACCTGGTAATCAAATTAATCAAACATGCCTTGCTGGAAAATCCACCATCTACAGTAGTTGGATGATTTTGCAAGTTATAAACCTCCATTTAGTTTGGGGATTTTCCAGCCAGAAATGTTTGATTGCCACAGCGGAAGCTAAACCTGATCAGCAAATAAATGTCAATTGTGATCAATGCATCGATAAATGTGTTGGCGAAGGCTATGTAAGATATCTCAAGCTAGCTTCAACTTCAAGTTCAATTCAACAATTATTTTATAGTAGTTTCCATCTGGACTGCTTGTATCGCACCGTATAAAAAATAACGCTTCAACATGGTGTAATCATGGTATAGTGGGACATCATGGGACATCATGGGACATCAAAATTCGATTGAGATCAACAGATCCAATATGATCCAATACATCAAAGTTCAATCATCAAAGATGTGTATAACATTTTATAACTGTTATCAATCAAATGATTCAAATGTTGGTTTACATCTAGCTCTGGTTTAATGTTGGAGAAATAACTAACCTGTCGGACCTGGTAATGAACAAAGTGATCACGCCGAAACATAGCCACGTCGTGCTTTTTCTGTATACCCACATTGATACATTACATAATATTGTTCTAGCATAATATAGAAAATAACATAGCATATTAATATAATAATATAAAAATGTGTAATACATGTTAATATAGCATAATAGCATACATATGCAAAACTGTTGGATGGCGCTTTGACGAATGCCGTTCAAGTTATCATTCCAGTGCAATGACAAGGCACTGAATCAAGTACACAAAGCTGAGCCGCTCCTCGCTCATCGACAGGTTCGTTTCCCAATTGGAGGGCCAACCAGGATGTAAACATGTTTGAAGAACAATTCTTCAGAGAAACATTTGAACTTGTTTTACGAACATGTTTTTTGAATTGGATTGAGAACATCCCCTAAGGATTGAAAATTGGGAATCTTTAGGGTTCAAACCAACATTGTGGCTAACCAGCTAGTCGAAATACTTTCAGCGAAATTTCAATGTTTCTTTGCAACTCACAAATTTCACAAATGTCAAAATATCTCAGAATTCGTGGAAATATATAGTTTTCATAGATACTGCTTGATTTCCCGCTGAAAAAAAACGTATTGGGGCTTATCATCCCATATTTGGGATGGAACATATGTCAAAGATTCCTACCAGGATAGGATGCCTATCCTAGGCGGCGTTCCAAGAGTTCCAGTTTCCGTTTCCGTTTCCTACGATGCCCAAGGTGACGCCTCATTCTTTAAAACCATGGGCCCGTTGGTCCAAAAAATCGCCCCAGTCCAAGTGTTGCGTTCACCATCAAAAAATCGCTACTTCGATATACCCGAAATGGTAAACGTTTACAGTTTACAGTTTGCGAACTGGAAAGATCCAGCATTTTGAATAGGTAAATCAACTATAAATGGTACATGTTCAATAGCTATGTTAAATTACCAGAGGGTACCATAAACTCAACAGTTCTTGCAATTCCAAAACCCCAGGGCCCAGTCCTGGAACCCGACGTAAAACGTGCCGTCGTTGGAAATACTTTGATTCTCCAGTTCCAGAATCACGTCCTCAGCGCCGATGGCAGCAAAATATCGGATGACTAACAAGGTCAGTCACCGAGAAAAAGTTCGGCCATTTGGGGATACCTAAATCCTAACTATCACTTCATTTATCCATGATTTTAGGAGAGAACATATGTTCTTATTGATACCCATTTGGGGTTGCATGTTAAAGTTAGGGGATGACATATCCTATTGTATCTCATTATGTATGTCCCTATTTATATTCAATTAATATACCGGTTTAACATATTACATCCGGTTGTATCTCCATTATATCCCCAGTTTTATCACCATAAATCTCGACCGATGAATCTTCAGAAAGAATACCGTCCCTAATGACTTACCAAGAAGATGGTCTATTGCATTGGGTTTCTCACCCACATTCTTATCCATTTCCATTTTTCGTCCTTTCTTCCCATATTTTGAAAAGCTTTAGGATGCGTGAAATCCCATATCCATGTCCAAAAATCCCATGAAATCTCCATGAATCTTGGATCAAAAATCATGGGCGACACCCTGCGGCGACACCCTGCGGGCGATGGGGTGACACCGGTGACACCCTTAGCTGCGGACTCCCGGCTGAAGGATGTCCCTGGCCGGCGAGAGTGGCAGCAAACCTCGCACATAGACCTAGGCGTGGTGCGCAGGTCTATGGGGACCACTCTGCAAAAAAGGGATGAGACAAATTGATGTGGTGAACAAAAATGGAAACATCATGAAAAATTGAAAGTGATTTCTAAAATGTGGAGAAATCACGGAGTGAAATAGGATTTCTCAAAGCTTGGGGATTTCTTCCATTTTTTTTGTTAGAAAAAACCTTGTGGATTTCACCTTCCAAGGGTGGTTTTTTACCAGCCACTCCCCAACAACTCGGCGAGAAACGCCAGTGCGGTGTCCCAGATTTAAGGACTCACGCCTTGGGAAGTTGAGATCTTTGGAAGTTGGAAATCTGTGGATGGGAAGAATCACTGAGTTTTTCAGGAAAAATATCTGGTTGGTGGTTGAACTAGTTGGGATTTTGTCACCCATTTCTAACTGAAGAAACACCACCTTGTGGGACATATTTCATGGGTATATCATCTGGTTGGTGGTTGACCTACCCCTCTGAAAAATCATGGAGTGAGTTCGTCAGTTGGGATGATGAAATTCCCAACTGAATGGAAAGTCATAAAATTCCATGGTTCCAAACCACCAACCAGATATCATAGGAAGCCAAGTTTCTGACTAACTATCAATGCTAGAACTAGGGGAGTCTGCAAGCTTTCAATTTTTTTTAGCAGGCTTTTGGGCGGGTAAGTAGGTCCAATGGGATATTTGGGCAGTTACGGGATTTGTTTCCAGCCAAGATAGAGATGGACTATGTCTTTGAGTTGAGATCTATAGCAAATCCCAAGAAGATAAAAAAGTAAAAACCAATCCTGCAATGATGATGTTTATTGCTTTTCGGCATCTTGTTGGGGGTTGCTATAAAGTACCCTCTGGTAAATTAACATAGACCCTGGCAGATAGGGGTTGGAAGACTAGTTTCCATTAAAAATTGGTGATTTTCAGGGTCTATGTTAATTTACCAGGGGATAAATCCCTTACAACAATGGCTGATTTGAGATCAAACGAGATAGCTAATGACTTGACCCGGCGACCCATTTTTTACCGGGACTCTTCGAGTCCCGTACAGCAAAGCAATGTGACAAATCACATCAAATAGCAACCCCAAAAAAGATACCAAAAAGTAATGAACATCATAATTTTAGGATTGGATTTTACTAAAACCTATAGTATCTTTTTTGTAGTTACAGCACTACGTATAAACCAAGCCTGTTAAATAAGCCAATGAGTTGGGGGAAAAATACATCGTTTCCTCCACTACAAATCGTTGTCTGGATCATTCAATTTTGCCCTCAGCGTTGGATCTATCAGGAATCAAGTGGGTGATCAAGTGCGTGGGAATCCCAATTCGCAGGAAAATCATTAGACTTGATAGTCGAATTTCTCTGAAAATGAGGCCGACCGGTGACCGACCCCTTGAAATTGGAAACTGCCGGTGACACAGCATCAAATCCATGGGAAAAAGATCGATGCATGCTGAAACAAAGCCATATAGTCCATATATATATATATATATATACGTGTATATATGTGTGTGTGTGTCTGGCATTTCTGTGACATGTTTGTTTCCCCCCTAAAAAAAAATCCGTCATCTGCCAGACTTGGAAGCTGACAACTGGTCATTCTCGAGACCCTGTGCGGTGCGGCATGTCAGGTCACACTATCCTCCTGGACATGGAAAATCCTGTGGGATCCCGTTGAAAGAATGTTGATTGCTGATGATGAATGGAAATTCTGATGTTGAAAGTGAATAAACTGTCTATACTTTTCTATATGTCTTTTAACGTTGTTCCTCCTGTTTCTTGAGAATGGGGATCCCGGTGTTTTTCATCCAAGAATGGTGAATGGTGATGTTTCCGAGAACCCAATTTTTCGTCAAACTCGGGCGGCAAAATCTGCCGTCTGTTGGGACGTGAGAATTCTGACACCTGAGCCTGCGAATCTCCAGTGGACAGTTGGAAATTGAAATTCCCTTAGTTGTTGAGCATCCACAGCAGTGGAAACCATCATCGTCATCGTCGTCGTCATCATCACCATCATCATCATCCTGTGCCTTGTCTGCCTTGTCAAACCTATTAATATTTTAGCCTTCCACGTTTGATCAAGAGGACTATCAAGATCATCTAAGTAAGAAGTTTGCCAAACACCAAAACATTTTGATGCGAAATTCATGACCAACCCTGCGAGCTTTTCATCAAACTTTTCACACCCCGCTGGGATTTCACCCTTTATTCCAAGGGCCCTGAACGACTTTTTGGGCGGCCTGGTACAGAACTCCCAAGGAGCAAAAGCCCTGACATCGGCTGCTGTCCTTCGATGAGTTTTTCACCCTGGTTGATTCAGAATCAGAGTACTTTGGGAAATCCCATGCTTTCCCCAAAAAAAGTGATCATTGCCGACCAGAACACTACCCTAATCAGACAGCCCGGGAGTGAAATACCGGGTTCACATCGTCTTGGATGATCCCATTTTTGCCATTGGACGATTTCACAAAACACCCTGAGACTTGGTAAACATGAATAGATAGAAAAACGATGAAAAACTGGAAGTTCCTTGTTTTGAAGTAAATGAATCTTCAACAACAGTTGAAGTGACATCCCATCTTCATCCCATTTCCATCCTTTAGGGTAGCCGCGATCCGTGTCGCTCCTGGGGGTCTGTGTCCTCAAGGAAGTGCTCGATGATCGGCACTGGGATGACGTAACCAATGTTCTGCGAACTCAGCGCTGGTTCACGTTGTCGCGCGTCGCGGGACCACATAGGTACCAGTCAACACCAGGTGCCCACCAGGTGGCACCAAAATCAAGAATTGTAAAAAGGATAGCCCCCCTAAATTCCAGATTCTGATGAAAACATGTCTTTTGACGTGTGAGTCCACGTGCTCTTTGTCGAATCATAACAAATAAACATACGTTCAATTGGTTGGCAATATAATTTTCATCCGCTACCTCCATGTGAAACCCTCTGGTAGCAGCTTGGTTGCCCTCTGGTGTCATCAAACACATCAAACATGGCTGGAAAATCCTCAATTTATAGTTGATTTTCCCAACTAAACCTCCATCGTGGATTTTCCAGCCCTGTTTGATGACACCGGAGGGTAACTGCCAATATTTCTCTGCCCACAAAACAACTCGGACAACTCGGCCACCCAGACTTCTGCTGATTCTGGAAGGCAACCCCAATGAGCAGCGAGTCCTGAAGTGACTCAACAAGTGTTTTTCACAAAAAGAGATGTGGAGAATAAAAACAGTGAATTGAACATCCAACTTGATGTCTTGGAAAATCGGACCCTTGAACCGAAAATGGTGAAGAAAAGGTTTGATATAATCATACTGAATCATACTTGTAAAATCTTGTACAGACAAATATGTATAATTGCGACTTAGAATGGAAAATGATTCGTAAATAAGAGTGGGTGACAATTGACCAAAACGGAAAATGATAGACGCAGAATGGCGAACGATCAATTATCTCATAAAGGCTTCAATGGGCCAATGGGAAAGTATCAATGGAATTCAAGATATATTTATCAAAAAAGATCTGTAATTGTATTGGACTAGTGAAATGGGTATCAACGATCTGCAGTCTTCACATGGGAAACTACAAATAGATGGTTCATTTGTTTCCATTTTCTCTAGCTTCTGATTGGACAAAGCGGCCAGTCCTTTCAGAGGTAGACCGTATCATGATCACCAAACAGCTCTTCGTTTTTCGAGGCCGTGAGTTGGGGTACAGGTCAGACAATGTCAAACAGTTTTTTAAAGGTGCGGCAACGCAGAATCTCTCCTAAATATTGAGCCAGTCTGGCTCAATTATATGTAGTAATTACAGTAAGTAAACTGAAAATAATTATCATACAGCCAGCATTCCGTGGATGATTCCCCGAATTCAAGTCCGATCATTCCAGTGAACAGATATTCTCCAGCGCCACGCGTAGCTGTACGGGTATCCGCTGAAACTTGGGAGAGTTTACTACTGGGGCACATCAACCACACTGCTGACGTGCTTGAAGCACCAATCAGGTTTTTGGATCCAGAGTAAATCCCAAACTTCGCAGAATCTCTATGAAACTTCTCAAGGAACTGAACCATAGAAGAGATTCTTATAGATTCTTATAGAAACTGACTATGGTTATTTCATACTTTTTCTATAGTCACTTTCTAACTTCTTCAAACTTCGCATCTCGGATCTGCCCAAAACCAGCTCGCAGCTCACCTCATTCAGCACGGGGCCCCCAGAATTGCCCGGGTTCACGGCGGCCTGACGCCGGGTTCCGGGACGGAAGGGACGGAAGGGACCGGCGGAAGCCTTTCGACTTTCTGGACACCAAACATATCGACGGGATAGAAGTTCTGATAGTCATGTTGATTGTTAAACAACGATAATTTCGATGATAATAGATGAAAATAGACTATAATATAGATTATAATAGACTAATCTAAGATCTGTGGGTTCTATAAAATGTTCATGATATTATGTGGAGTTGCTAGTCACAATCTGGATAACATTCTGAATGATGCGTATACTACTTTTCCGCATCCTTTTTGGGCAACAACCTGGTGAAGTGTTTCCGACAACAGCCGGACAACAGCTTGATTCATATAAGTTTAATGATGTTTAATGGACTAATTGTGGTTTTAGATGCCAATGCCTCAAATGATCCTACTAACCAACCATTGGGGTGGTCATTGAAAATCATCCCCTTATATACCCAATATCAAAGCTGTACCATTGGGATGGTGTTTTATTATTGAGTTTACCACAGTGTTTATCTGGTTGGTGGTGCAATGTGCCCATCTTGAAAATGATGGAGTGAAAGTCAATGGGAATGATTATATATCCCTTTTTTATGAAATGAAAAGTCATAAAATTCCATGGTTTGAAACCACCAACCAATTATGCAAAAAAAACACATGTTCACATGTCTCAGGTTCCAATGTTTTTCAGACGATGAAGACGTACGTAGTATACTGGTTTTACCAATCACAAAGCTGATTTGTTGGATCACCATGGTAAACCTTTTCCGATGGAATCACCCTGGCAATCATTGCAATCATGTCAGTGAAGGCAAAAGCCGTACAACAAACAGTAGTAATACCCTCTGGTTATTTGTTACATCGCCATTGGAAAATCACCATGCTATTAATAGGTAAACCGGTAAACCTTATCTATTTCGATTAGGGCCATCTATACCAGTAAACCGGTAAACCATCTATTTCTATGGGCCATCGAAAAACCATGGCTATGTTAGTCATCACCAGAGGGTAACTTCCAGTTCTTCCTTGGCTCCCCTGGACGCCCCGACGTCGATCTGCACTGCCAGCAAGTCCACCTGGGGAACTGTCGGAAGCCAACGGTAGTAAGATATATAGTTAACCCCAAAAAAATAACGCTCAACCAAGAACCAAACAACATCAACTATAGAACAAGAATAATATCAACTATAGCAGTAGCTATTTTTTTTCGATAGTCATGTTCAAATTATACTAGCAAAGATTCAAGCAAAGATTTTCCATCCTGAAGCCTGGAAAGGCTGGTGTTTCCCACTGAATGATTCACCATGGTGGCTTCACCAAGGGATTTTTCCTCAAGTTTGCGAACTTGAAGCCATGGCCCGTTCAGTTCGTTGATTTACCCATTCATAGCCATTTATAGTGGATTTACCCATTAAAAATGGTGATTTTCCATAGTTATGTTAGTTTACCTCATGATCCAGTTACTAGATCATGAAATGGTGGATAGCTGGACAATGTGTCTAAAAAAAACACTGGATCGAAAAGACAAAATACCATCCTCCTGTTCAGTTTGATACATCAGAGCTAGAAAAACTACTAGAGCCAACCCTTGGACGTGAATACAGATTTCAAACATAGCAATCCCATTAAAACAAAAACTCAAAACAAAAGTAAAAAGAAAATCCTAACACAATGGCAATTTATTCAAACATATTCAAACCGATATAGGATCATATAATGGCCCTTTCTAGTCTCCACCACTGCATCTTCCAGTCGAACATCGCCAAGGCACGCCGGAATGTTCGTAGGTTTGAATCTCGATTCGAGACCTGGGCAGAGTTCCGAATCGGCATCGCTGCTGAGCTAAGGGGGGCCATATTTTCTTAACAGAAATATTCCCAATAGATTCCCCAGTCATGATGGAGTCACCAAGGAAAAAACATCATGAAATCCACTCAGAAATCCAGGATCGACGTTCTCGGATTGACTTCAGAGACTGATGGAAAGCAGATTCCTCAGATGAAACCAGCTCCATTTGAAAAATCTTCAGTTTCAATCGAATCACCAGCATTTCGATCTCGAATTCTCTTCTGACATTCTGAATCACGCCTCCGATCCCGTCGAAAATCAACCATTGAGCTATCCCGGAAACCATGGTGCCATGGGATTGAACCACATCTTGTTTATATGAAGACCGGAATTATCAGAAATCATGTAAAAATAATGTACATCTTGTTTATCATGGTTTATCATGTTGATCTTTATGATCTACATGTGTATATATATATATATATAGTGTATATATAGTGTATATATATATATTATACAGTGTATATATATAATTATATACATATATATATATATATATATATATGTATATGTTTATCATGTCAATCCACTTTCATGGACCGTTTAAGACATCGCCCATGGTTTCTGAACCGCATCGCCATGCCCAGCCACACGACGCCCTCGGTCACGGAGACGCCATCGCCGCCCAGGGGATAGCCGACCACTGACACCTCGTCCTGGCATCAGATGGTCCGTCCTGGTGAAACGCCAAGGGTAGCCTGGAAAATTCATGTAGCTAAGCATGAAATCATCATAGAAATTACATCATGTTGAGGCAAATCATCATTTCTATCATCATGAAAATGTAATCAGAAAATTTCACTATCATCTATTTGCTAATTCTGTAGTAATAAGCTACATGGAAATCTGTTGAGGCACATCAGATGTCATATCATTTCTATCATCTATGGGTCATTTTCCATAGCTACGGTGGATGGTTGATAGGTGGTAAACATCCCACGATTCTGTTTGATGATTTTCCTGGGTGTTTTTTTCGGGGTGATAGCTGATAGATGACTGGTTGACTGGTTGATTGATGTTGATTGCCATTTTATGGCGATATGTCATGGAATATCATGGAATATCATGGAATATCATGGAATATCATGGAATATCATGGAATATCATGGAATATCATGGAATATCATGGAATATCATGGAATATCATGGAATATGTCGCAAAAAGACGGGTAAATTATGTTTTCTTAGTGGGAAGCCGTGGTGCTTGGCACCTGGTGCTTTGGAGCTGTCTGCCCTTTCTTAACAGGCACTGCATTGTTTAACCCACAGGACTGAGGGCCCTCTGGTTATTTAACATAGCTATGGAAAATTGCAAAATGGCCCATAGAAATAGATCAATTTCCCAGCTAGACTTCCATTTATCATGGATTTTCCATGGCTATGTTAAATAACCAAAGGGAATCCAAAGGGTATGTTCCGTTGAATTCAGTTGAAATAGCTCCTTAAACAACTGCATAGAAACAGTGAATTTAAAGCAGGCCTCATAATACTCACATTCTCACTTCATCGGGTTCACACAGCAATAAACAAATCCAACAATCATAGCTCAAACTACGAGTTCCAGGGCACCAGTTGATATAAATCGGCACAAAACGTATCCAAAAAAAACTCACCATAGCTTCATGATTCCTGCTTTCTAAAGTGAGTAATTTCTTTTAGAAAGGAATACTGCGTAGTTGCTACCAGTCTCCTGGAGCGATGGCATAGAGCCGAAGTTCAAGGGACTGACCTTGGCGGCCACATCGGCCACTGGGAAATCCCCATAGAAAAATGGAGGTCTAAATATGTCTTAATAGGAAAAGATAAGGAAATCATTGAACTCAATGAAGGTTTTCATGGGACATGCACATGAAAAATTGGGATGTTATATGAAAATCATCGAACTTCATGATGGATTTTCCTGCCAGCCATACTTGCTCAGCCGCTGTCCAAAAGCTGTGGGGTTGGAGAGGGTTTCCCAGAATTCATCAGTGGATTGTAGATGATTATAGTAATGTCATAAACCCCATGACTTAAACAACTAAGATTTGGGTTGCTTGCAATCCATGGTAAGTCATTGGGGCTGGTGGCATTGTGTTTACCATATTGATTCTCATCGAACCTGGAATTGCAATAAACCCCAAACCAGTTGATACAACACAACCATTATCCCTTCCCCCTAATATTAAACACCCCCTGAGAAACCATGGTTTAGTAGGGAATTTCCACCTTTTTTCGGGACCATAGAAATGGGGTGTTTCATTTTTTCGGGTGATGGGATTAGTTCAACAATCCATTTTGGGATTACCATCCGGACAATCCCCGGGCGCCAGCGAGGGAATTGGGCTCAACGAAGGCGAGCAATTGAAGGGAGGTCGGGGTGGAGTGGGTGGAGTGCTGCCCGAGGGTTGCTTCAACCAATATTTACAACTTATATAATTACAGTACAATCCCCATATGTAGAGATTTCACGAGATTTCTAGTCCCATAGGCTACTATCCCACAAAATAAGCACTTCGCTGAGAATTATCGGATATCCTAGAGGCTAACCCGATAACCCGATGATGGTTACTACTTGCCCTTTGTCCCCATATCTTGTAGCTGCATACCCGAAAAACAACCCCATACAATCCCCATGTAATCCCACGTTTAACCCCCATATAAACCTATACAATCCCCAGAAAAGTCCATTGTGTACACCTAATCCCCACAACATCATATACCACTGTCTAACCCCCAACCTCAAGGTAATCCAATGAAAAATGCTTATGTCCTGATTGGGAGTGGGTCTCCCAAAGGGGAGGTTTGAATCAGGTAAATGCCTGTATCCAGCCATATCCCCATTATGTATATATATATAACTCCATCTGACCAAAGAAAAACCGTCCACCATGAAATATATCCAAAAAAATATGTACATATATATATACATATATATATACATATATATATACATACATATATATGCCCAGTATTCCACATTAGATCTCCATTTTTTGGTTGGTTAAATCCTCATGAATCAACCACTCCAGGATCTTCCGACATCCGACCAGAAGTCCTCATCCTCCACACCTGGGGTCATGGATGACAGAAACCTGGCTGCGTCTATGTTTGTAAATATAGATGTTATATTGTTGTATAATTAATATAGATATTAGTTAATATTACATATTAGATGTTGATTTATATATATATAACCATAGAGATATAGGATTAGGAACATATATAGATGCACATACCATCTAATATATATATATATATATACATACGTTAGTATCATACATATTCAAATATCACGAAAACCTGTATATATCTATGTAGATGGTTATATGTACATATTCTGATTATACATATATGTATGTATGTATGTGTATATGTACATACATATATATATATATATGTTGTATATATATATGTTGTATATATATATATATATATCATATATGTTGTATGTATATATATATGGACAACGTCATTACACTGGGGATACCCCAAAATGGAAATGTAAATGGAAAAAATTGGCTTTAAACCATGGGGATCCATGGGGGATTTTGGGGGTGTATACCGAATTTTCAGCTAAACCCAAACGCACCAACAGTTGGTGAATTATATTCCATTCTCTCCATATTTTCACCAGTGAAATAAAAAAGTCAAAACCTTTCGATTTACCCGGCCTGGTAAACATACAAAAAACTATGAATCACCATGTTTAATGGGAAAATCCACTATGAATGGTCATTTTCAATAGCTATTTTGACATAACCAGAGGGTAATTCCATAGTATTTTCGGGGGGGTTCACATCCAGGGTTATCCCAGCTGTGGGGCCCATCACCGGATCGCCGCGAGCGGCATTTTCTGTGCCACGAGGGGGTCTCTCCTTTGCTAAGCCTCGCAGCACGCCGCTTCGAGACAGACCGCGGCACCTAAACGGGCAGCAAAACGCAGCAAAAAGTGGCTTTTTCACCACCAAAAGGTTGGGATTTTACTGATTTAACAGGATTTAACCGACAAAAAAAGGATGTGTTTGATTTACAGTAACTGATTTGACCAACAAACGAGGTGATTGAACTGATTTAGATAAACCAATAAAAGAGAATTTCACCAGAAAAAATCGGAATCTAATCCCAAAAAATGATGAAACATGGGGATACCACGTGACATGGGTGTTGATCCTCTTGAATTCTAATCTAGTTAGGAAATCTTAATGCTTCAGGATAAAATGGAAAATGGAAGAATATAATGAAGAACTTGCTATCCGCGTTGTGATTGGTTATATCATCAGCCTTGCCGCTTGAAACTTCAAACCTCAAACCAACACTTTCAACTTCATTCGCCTTACAAGGTGGTGCACCATAATTAGCTAAGCTGGTTTATGACTAACAACTAGGATTTAAAGTAGATATCATAGATATCTCTAGTTAGTAGGAGTTGTAAACCAACCTTCATAGCTGAAGGGAACCACCTTGTAGTTGCTAAATTGCCATGAATTCTCCTTGGCAAACGCTGGAATCAGTTTTACAGCCCAAACTTTGCCACCCCTAAGAATAGGATACCCCAACGCACTGCTTCATCATCGCCGAAAAGAACAATGATCGGAATTATCACAGCTATTTTAGTGTTAAAACCAAAAAAAATGGTATAAAGCCATAGCCATTCTTTATTGCTACATGGCTTAGACTCCAACTTCTGATGTTTTAAATTTCATTGATCAATCCACAAAAAGATGATGCCATCCCCCATGGACCTGTTGCATCCCGTTGCCCTGTCCAAAGGGACTTTAGATTTTTCCAACCTGGAAAAATCCTGTCCAACAGTTCAAATCCGTTGTTACTCAATGTTCTAGGACATGTCCCAAAAAATATTGAATTGGATCTACCGTAATTCCAGTTTTATCCCCCCCAAACTTTGCCACCCAAACAACAAAAATATTGGGTGTGTAAATTATGGCAAACCGCAAAATTGCTAAATCCACTCGTTGATCATCTTCCCGATGTTCTCCATCTTTCTGGACGTTACTTTTTTTGACCAAATAAAAAAAAACACTATTTTGCGAGCAAATGCAAGATATAAATATGCATGTATGTATGTATATGTATATGTATAATGTGCCCATTTGGGTGCTCAAATCTACCCCTTTTTTGCCACTGGTGATACATCATAGGTGCTACATATCCCAAAAATCTAGCTGGTCCTTTGCCCAGGCGCTGGCTTCCTTGAAATTCTTGGCCTTTCCCACTAGCTCTGAAAGGCTTAGCACCATCACGTCCAACATGGTCACATTGGTTTGAGTGACTGTGGGCCTCAACGAGGCTAAGGTGGGGGGGGGGTCAATCACCAACATGTGGAAAGTTTACCTAGGGTACATGGGTATCCTCCACCTTATCATCTTAATTACCCAATTACATCATGGGTTATGGGATCCAATTCATCATATAAATATTATATATATAGGTGGATTTCACCAATCATTTGGAGGATAGCAATCAATGGGGAATTGAACAAACCAATGGGTCACCAGTTTATCGCTATTGAACCGGGAAAAAAAAAAACATAGGAAACCAGGTCGCACCTCCCGAAGCTTTCGTGCTTATGCCAAGCAAAAGATCCCGTGCCATATTCGCCTTGTTGATGAATGAAATCTGGGTAAACTATATGTACGTATACATCTATATATATATACATATATATATATATATATTACATATATATATATACATATATATACATATATACATATATATACATATATATACATATATATATATACATATGATATATATATATATATACATATGATATATCTATATATACTAGTTCACTCACTTGAAAAGTTCGGCCACACCAGGGGACAGTTCCCCCAAATCCAACTCCCATCATTTTGGGGTGAGGGTCGCAGTGAGGTCGGTCCAAAATTAACCAAGATTGCCCATTGGGCAGCTTAAATATCCATTTAACTGGTTGGTTCATTCATCCGCCAATCCATCGAAAACATGCTCACGACGCTGCATCCTCACCGTGCTGCATCTCCAGCTGAAAAATCTCAATACAGGAATTAACCATGTCCTGTTGGTTGGTTTTCAAGTCAAAGATATTCCGCAATTGGAGATCACCATCTCAGGATAGAAAAGACGAACAAAGTTAAATAAAACATAAACCACTGCGGTTATACATTGCCCCTACATCTATCTCTACGTCATACATCTAGCTTTATGTGTGTGTGTCACGTACATTATATGTATAAACATATCCTCATTTTTGGAGGTCCAAACCAAATAGAGTATATGCACGTATGACCACTAAAATCTCAACATTTCCATGGCCAAATCCAATGTTTTGCTTTGCCTGAAATCCCCTTGGTGATGGGTTTTTTCTGTTCAATGTTCACCAGAATTTGTTCCTTAGAAACGAAGATGTCTTTGCCTAAGGAAATGAACTTATGGAACATCTGGAGTTTCCGATCATCATCGATCAATGTTTTCCCGGTGGTTTTTTCATCCAAAAATTTCATCCCACCATGAAATTGAGAATTCCCTCTGGAACGACCATCCCCAATCAATCGGCCAACCCAACTACCCAAGTGCTGTGGGAAAAACTCATAAACTGAAGTAGATACAATATGATAAAATAGGACATGTTCAAAAGTATTCACATTGTTTGGTTTTTATATGTCGGTTTTTAAATCCCAGAAATTCTATATACTCCCAGAAATTCCTATAAAAACTCCAGGATTGTTATCCATCCAAGTTTTCTTCAAAAACCAAGACGCTCTGCGAAGATCTGCATCACCTGGTGACAACGAAAAAATCCGCGAAACTTTCGCCGGAATACGATGAAAAAATGTTGTTTTACGATGAAAAAAAGTGGTTTTAATGAGGTAAAAACACTATGAACATGTTACCCTGAAAAATAGTGATTCAAAGTTAATAGATGGTGAGTTTCAACATAAAACTAGGGATGTCAGCCGGAAAAAAATGTGATGTAACGGGGATGTTTCAACAATGTCCATGTGGGTGTGTCCAAATATTGGCAATGGGGTATACCCCCAAATTTGCCATCAAAGAATGGGAATATGGTGGTAAAACATTGGAATTGGGAGTACCCCGGTTTCAGACAAATCCATATTTTGGTCTGCATGTTGACGTTGTCTTTGTCCATGCACCCAGATACCCTCTGGTAATTTAACATAGCTATGGAAAATCACCATTTTTAACGGGAAAATCCACTATATTAATGGCCATTTTCAATAGCTACGTTAAATTACCAGAGGGTACATGTCAATGGCCACTTCGTTTTTTGCGCAAAAACTCTCTTCTGGCTTGAGCCAACCACATTTTTTGGGCAACTGCAAGACCTCCGCTGTAACAACTTTAATCACTTAAATCCCAACTTCGGTGGTAAAACCTCAGTTTTTGTTAAAAAAAACACCATTTTGGTTGGTTAGCAGGGCTTGGTAAATGTCCTAATTAACATCCACCCAACTATTGGGATATAATCTCCTCAAAATTCCCAAAAAGGGACATTGACCAACCCCTGCTTAAATCCTGATTTCCCATGTAAAAGACCTATTGGGAAGTCCCCTCGCTAGATGAAGCTCATAATGGGTTTCAGTCATCCCCACCTGCCGCGCTGCGTGTTCTCGGTCTTCCACGGTGGTGCCCTAACACGGACGGCCGTGGAGCAAGCATAGTCGCTGTACATTTATATACATAGATATACATATATATATATATACATAAATATGTCGCTGTACGGCCGTATGTGTCATACCTACACACGACAAAAGGTCATGCGTAAAAGGAAGCTGCCTGCCAAGCCATAGCCCCATGGCCTCGAGTTTGCGCATGGCCACGATTTTCAGGAGCCGGTGCTGCCAGTGGATGTTGTACCTGAGAAGCCACTAACACTTCACCAATCCATTGGGAGATCTCCAGGATCCTAAAATGGAGGTACGTTAGTACCATATTTTTGGCCATTTTTTAGGGGGATATCCCCTGAAATTTAGGCCTGAACAATAGGCCTTACATATGGTAGGTACCTCCATTTTAGGATCCTGAAATTCCCATTGGTCCATGGTTATATTTAAAAAAAAAAACAAATACTTGGATTTGCTTAAGGGACCACCCAAAAATAAGATATGTAAAGATAAAAATAAAAATAATCATTTCTGGTGGATGTCCCATTGGGAAAAAAACGCTTAACCAAAGCCAGGAAAACAATGGTGCAAGGTGATAGTTGATTTGTAAACCCTATTGTAGTTTCACCTGCAGGTGATCTAAGGCAAACATCACAGAGAACCCACGGGTTTCTAGCTCCGAAGATACCTGATTGGGGGCTTGAATGCCAAAATGAAAAATGGTGGTACCCCCTGTTCATCATCCTTTTTTGGTGGTGATTTTTCCATGAAAACACCATCCAGCTCTTGGGGATCGTCAATTGTAGGAAGCCCCCAAGCGTAAATCAACTATAAATGTACTGATGAACTGTACTGATGTATCAGTACCAACCATAAACCCCAAGTGTAAATCGACTATAAATATCAACTATCTCAAAGTAGATAAAATATAGATAAAGTACTGATATATCATGATATATCAGCAGTAAATATCAACTATAAATCATCCATTTTTCATGAAACGACCACCTCGAATCTGCCACGACACATGGCCACTGGGCCCTTGCCACAATGGACCTCAGAATGGGGACTTCACTAGGGAACAAATATATATATATATATATATCTGTGTGTGTGTCTGTATGTATGTATGTCTGTATGTCTTTCTGTCTGTCTGTCTGTCTGTATGTCTGTATGTATGTCTGTCTGTCTGTATGTCTGTCTGTCTGTCTGTCTGTCTGTCTGTCTGTCTGTATGTATGTATGTATGTGTATATATAGGTATTAACTAGATTTAAACAATGACCATGGGTGATTTTTCTGTCAAAATGGAGATTTAAGTGGCTCCTGCTTTGATACAGTAAGTGCAAGATTTACCATGGACAATGCTGAGTTCACCGACCAAAATGGTGACTTAGTCATAAGCAATATCCCGTTGGGTGCCTGAAAATGGGGAATTGAAGCAACAAGGATGGAGATTTAAAGAATTACAACCACACTGGGGATATACCTGTGATATAGCGGGGATACAGCCAACAGTATGATACCACAAGAATTGTCAGTTTGATAGAATATACTGCAATAGAATGGGAGAAAATGAATATGCGTTGCATAACCAACAATATGATATTTGGGTTTGTCCCAAAATGAGGAGACCCTGACATGGCATGTTCAATTTCCAAAATGATGATCCACCATGGGATGCTGGGGCTCTCCCAAGATCTTCCGAGAAAGCTATGTCATGATCCAGATCTGAAACATACCCAGTTTCTATCCAGCAGCAGCCCATCATTGAACCCTCCATGACATCCGTGTCCAACCTTGTCACCCGAAAGGTGTATGTATGTATTTCACGTACAGTCCATATTTATGCATACATATACATATGTATGTGTGCTGCAATCATACGTTTCAAGTTGTATACACCTGTGTCTGTGGTGCTCGGTAAATAATCCTCAAAGAGCCCGGGCCAACCAGCAACCATTTGGATCATTAACGCCCAATTATGTACATACAAGCATACCCCCGTTCACAAACAGTTGAGTTGACCTGTTTACCCACAAATGCTAGTCAAACACACCATATACGAATTCTATAGTGACGATAATGCTCAGTGCGCAAATCTACATCAGCAGACTACTATGTAAATGTAATAAAACAAGAGTTGCCATGGGAAGAACCACAAAGGAATTCACGAACAGTAAAGGGATACACGAACAAAACCAACAGGAACAGCAACGTACCCAATAATAGTGTTAGATGCAACTACATGAATGGATGGCATTTCACACGATTGATGATGTGCACTATGATAATCAAAGTACATGGCTGGCAAATATATGTACATATACATATATCATATATATATATATATATCATATATATATATACACATACGTATATCATATATCATTATAACTATGTTCGTATATGTTTGTGTGTTTTTGAAAACGATATATGTAAAGAAGTCTTTGATTATATATGTATGACTGTTGATAAATAAGTATGTATTTATATAAGTATTGGATTTATATATATATGTATATAGTGTTTAACAAAATTATCATTATTATTATTGTTATTACTATTTAGTGTTGATCAAAATAAAGGTATCTGGGCCAGTTTCAATTGCCAATCAACCGCGAATCAACGGGTATCAATCGCGGAGTTGTATGTCGTATCCGACACTATTTTGCGCAGAGACTTGTCAAAACATGACTGCGTATCACAGCCTATAATAGACATGGCGTGAACCAGGGCCTACTCAGGCGGGCTGAACAATCGCGGATCGACCGCGAACCAATCGCGAATTTCATCAACATTTTCTGAAAATTGACATGGTCTGGCTTATGAGAAACTTTGTTGTTCTGATTCTTTGCTAGCGGCTATCACTATTGAACACAGGTTCCAGGCAAACTCGAATGTAAGTCCTAAAACAACTTGTCATGCGTATCATATTGGTGTCTCCTCTTGCAGTAGTAGTTGATTCTCATGACTCATACAACAAATGTGTGGGTGTCTCAATCGCGAACCAATCGCCGATCAATCGCGACGCTTTTACAATCGCGGATGTTGAAACACATGCCTCTTCATAATTCTTAAAGGTGCATTTACGATAGTATGCTCCCGTCCACCTATTTGGAGGCAAATATTTCGGGGAAGAAAACTCAAGTGAACATAGATTGGGAGATGTTCCTCCAGGGGAGCCATGATCAAAATATCCCATTGTGGATTGGCACCGATTTGGAGCCTAGAGGGTCATTAACCTACCTGGTTCATTGGGGATTATTCATTGGCCATTTCAGGTATCAAAAACTGGAGGTACCTACCATTATAAAACCATATGAAACCTATGTAAGGGCTATGTAAGGGCTATATAAGTGGATTTGCCCGCAAAACATGGCTTCATATAGTACAGATTAGTACACTACCTGAATTTTAAGGCGCAGAGATTCCCAGTATGAACTAAGCCACAACAGCTGGATACCAATGAACCAAGGTGCCCAAGCTCCTCCCAACCTGGCAACACGACGCAGCGGTGGTGCCCCGAGTTTGTTTGCGAAGTTGGTTTATAGCCCATGTGACTATGTAGTTGGCACTCGGGGCATAGACGGCCGTGTGTTTTTGATCCATCTTTTCCGTGGGTGCCATACGTTGCATAGTTTTCATGTTCCCTTCGAGCTCGCGCTTTGGAAAGCAATTTTCTGAAGACCTTGGCCTGGTTCCCCTCTTTCTGTTTAAGCAGCACTGGTCGCTGCTTGCATCGTCGTGCGTTGGAGGTTTTGGACATTGCACTGAAGTATGCTGTTGGCTCTGAGGTTGAAGTTGCGTACTTTTTCAACCCAATGGATAGCGATTCTATGCTGCATGGTGTTGACTGTAATGTTTGCACTTGTGCTTATCACGCCGTTGCCAGCTCCTTGTTGTATACACACATGGTCTGGTCAATCACAATATAACGCGGATTGCTCCAGTTGTGAAAAAGGAAAACTGAATTGATATCTTCGACCAGTGAACTGAAAGGACTGCACTCCAAGTAATTCAATCATTGAGCAATGGTAACCGATTAGACATGGAGTATCTAGGCAGCGAACATAAGCAAGTCTTCATCGCAGCTATGCTCTAAAGCCATATGGTCTGGTCAGCCTGATCATAGTTGGCAGCGACTACACTGTAAATTCAAGCCCGGGCTTCACACTCCTGACCTCTAGATCTGTCAAACAGCTTATACTTCCTGTTTTGGCCGCCTTGGAAACTATACATTCAGGGAAATGAGAAGAACAAAGATTCAATGTACATATACAAAAGATAAAACTGTACAAATTATATCAAGGGCCGCGAGTCCCCGTGTAACCAAAAACAAGCTGTAGCAATGGGATCCGATGGGCCTGGAGACAAAGGATCTTCGAGAAAAAGAACAACAAATCTCTTGAAAGAAACCTGGGACCTGGTGCAGCAAGGATGAAGGACTTATCCCGGCAAGAGACCCCAAACAGTGTGGGGGAAGTAGGAGAATAAAGCATTATAATGTTGATGATGATGATGATGATGATGTTGATGATGATGATGACGATGATGATGAGGATGATGATGAGGATGATGATGATTATTATTATTATTACTATTATTTTTATTATCATGATACGGCCCAGATTGGGCCCAGAAACGCGGACATACACTTTGTGCGAGCCTGGGCAATCGAAATGCATGTCCACATGTCACAAGAGTCATCAGAAGAGCCACTTTATACGGATATTTACCAGAAGAATGCCACGGCCCAGAACGCGGACACACACTTTGTGCGAGCCTGCGCAGTCGAAATGCATGTCAAGATTTCACAAGAGCCACTTTATACAGAAATTTACAGGTAAAATGCTGCAGACCAAATGAAGCCCAGAACGCGGACGAACACTTTGTGCGAGCCTGCGCAGTCGAAGCGCATGTCAAGATTTCACAAGAGCCACTTTATACGGAAATTTACAGGTAAAATGCCGCAGGCCAGAGTGAGCACCCTGATCAAGCACCGGCCTTTATAGCTACCGTAAGAACCCCTCAGTGTGGACACACTTTTTGGGGGAAAACATAATTCGTTTTTGCGGTCGCAAAAATGAAGTAAACATAGAAATAAGAAAGAACAGAATAACCTTTTTGAAAAGGTGGATAAAGTCAACAATGGTTTCATTCAAGAATAACAAACATTATATTATAAAGATATGTAGCAGTACTGCAACAAACGCGTGGCACCGCAGAGATTTGACCAGCGGGCCGCTGGTATGTGCATGTCGTAAACACACGGCCGTCTGGCTGCCCTGGGTGAACTATTTCGATGTACCCTCTGGTAAACATAAAAAAAAATATGGAAAATCACCATTTTTAATGGGTAAATCAACTATTTCTATGGCCATGTTCAATAGCTTTTTGTATGTTTACCCGAGGGTACCATAACCATAAACCCAACGGTTCAGTTCTTGGAAGCCCTTTATCCCTCCCAGTTTTATTGGTTCTCCCCATCCTAGTGGCCCAAGTGGCCCAAGCACTTGGGGTGCAGTTCCACACAGCGGATGTGTAGCATATGTAGCCATGGTTTGAAGGGTACCATCCTAACTTACTTCTACGGTGGGTTTTCACAGCTAAACCCACAAATTGGGAGTTGAAACATGTTAAAATCCCAATTTTCTGACCATGTTTGAAGGTTCAAACAACATGTTTAAATCATGTTAGATCCAATGTTTGATGGTTGAACCCCAAATCTCAAGACTGTTTGAATGCTTAAAAGCCAATTCTTTCTGGCTTGAAGGTTTTCCACCAATTCTTGATCGTTATAGTCATATATATAATCCCCAGCTGCCGCAGCACCATCCCGCAGTTATAAATAATTTATAATCCCATGAAAACTAGTTCGATATATCACCAACAATAAACCATGGTGAGTTCTTGGACCAACATCAACGCACCACCCAGGCCCTGCAGGCCCTGCAGGCCGTGCCGAGGGACTTGCCCTTCTTCACCACATCGAAGCGGTACGGTGCTGCACGGTTCACGCGGCACGACTTCCCCAGATGCTCCTGGACCCGGAAGCGAAGGGACGAAGATCGCACTGGAGCCAGGGCTAAGGCTTGGGTAAGTATAGTTAAGTAGAGTTTATATGGGTTTCATATGGGTTTATATGGGATTTATGGTAGATATATCAAACTTTCGATCTTGGGAAAAGCCCATCTTTCTTCAATTCACTCCGCAAAAACCGGTCAGAAAATTTCTCAATGTGAGTGCATCTGGCAACAAAAAACGACATCAAACTATTTGTTTACAGGCGAATTCTACAGATTGCAACATCAACATGAAAACACCGAACTTCACCGAACTTCACCTTGGTATCCCGTGTATCCCGTCCCCTCCCAGGTTGCTCCCAACACCCAAGGAAATTCCAAGGCTTGGAAACAGCAAAAAAAAATGCCGCTTGGAGCAAGCCTGTCATCCTAACATTAGACATCCCCGTCCCATGGTCCCAAAAAGGTGCAATGCCCCACGAAAAAAACCATGCTTTGTGGGTGTCTAATATTTTCGCGGATGGGATAGGAAAATAAAACCCCCCAAACATTTGAAAACAATATCTCCCCAACATGTCAACAATTATCAACCATGACTTTCCCATCAAATCACCATTCAATCACCCGAAAAACATCACCAGTGTTTCAATTCCCAGAGCCTCGGAGACAGTGCAATAGGCTTTGGAGTGGAAGGTCGATGAGCCGCAGCTTGAAGTGCACCAGTTGCTACCTGAGCTGCGGTTTTAAATGGTGCTGTTTCACCAACCCATTGTGGTTTAGCCAACAAAAAAATAGGCAATTTGACCAGCAATAATTGGGTGGAATCCAGCAGTTACTGAGTAAGATTGACTGGAGGGAAAAATCAGCAGGAAATCATGGCTGTTGGGCTCTAAATACTGTAGTGATTCAGACAGATCTGTCCTCAAAAACCAAAAACCAATTCTGGGATACGTGCAGTGGATGGATTCTCTGGCAAATCACATCAAAAAATATCATGATGTTGTCATGATGTTGAGCTTGGCTGTGGATCTTACACCTCTCAGCCATACCGGGATCCCATGAAAGACTGATTGGTTTATTTGTTTATAGCTAAGCCATGCTAAGCCCATGGTTCATCCACAATAAAACAATGTAGGCGTCATACCCAATCAGCCAAGCCGCATGCATCCTTCTCTTTCTCGGGCCAATAGGCAGTTTGACCCTCAGGAACTTCATCATCCACTTGCACTGTAGTGTTTCCGAGAATGTCTCAGTGATAAATGGTTATGGTCCATTTATGGTATTTTGTGGTTATGTAACCAGTTGTAGAATGTTATAGAATGTTATAGTCATAGTATGTCATGGAACCCCTCGTACAAACATGTTATGTACGCAAATGTATCCATTACTCCGTTGGACCAACAAATATGAGGAATGATGGTGCTTGTCGAGCCTACATTGGATGGCAAATGTGGCAAATGTTTGAAAAACATAGTTCAGAAAAAGGAAATCCATATTAATAGTTATCAATTGAAATCCATATTAATAGTTATCAATATTGCACGGCAAAATGCCCCTTTCGGAAAGAGACCACTGACAGCTAGGCATTTGGACCAGGCAACTTTGCTGGTCTAATCACAAATAAACCATAACAAACCCATGTTGGGGCGGGTGCCATCACTAAAACATGATGATCATGTTTGGTGAGCTCGTTGCGAGGTCGCTACGAGTTACCCTATCAAATGCTAATCCAATTGAAACAAAGTGTCCATTTTGTGGTACCGAAAAGGACTTTGACCTTCTCAAAATCTTGCAGGTTTGATGCACTTGGTCAAAAGGGCCAAAATGGACTTGTCTCAAAATAGCTTGCCCCTGGTTCTTCATCAAAGGCAGCTAATGCTGGTGGTCATTGGTACTGGGCTATATCCCGAAATGTGTAGTCCAGACAAAAGACCATGATCATCTTTCCCATTTCTTTGGTCAATTCCCATGTTTGCGTGCTACATGTACGCATATACCAGCGTATCCTACGTATCCAACGTCTAAGGGGTTCCTGATCCAGCTTCCCACAATTCACAAACTGTACGAACTGCAAGATGTGCGGTCGTATCATCCCAACGTAAGTAGATACTTCCAGACCAGGATGGTCAAAGCGATCACACAGAATGAAATGACCAATACTTCTGGGGGTTATATTTTTCCTAACCCGACCCGAAATGATTTCATTGGGTTGGCTTAAGGGAAGACCTACGAATGTCACCATAATACAAAAAGGTCCCCTTCGAATTGTTCCTTCAATTTTTAGATTGCAGCCTGGGGTGATACCTTCAAAAATTGGTCAGAATGCCCGTAAAAAAAAAAACTACGTTTTGACAAATAAAACGAAGATGAACAATGGGATTTGGGGTAAGATGGGCACCCTATGTTCAAACAAACCCATATTCCAAGTTCCAGTTCTCGCCCACAAAATGTGTCACACTGTCTGTTGACAAAGAAGCATTGCACTCTTTGGCATCTTCCAGTCCTGGTTTTTAAGCCCAGAAACTTCGACGTGTACCCAGTGTACCCTTGCAGGTCAAACCAGAACCAGATACGATAGGATCATCAGTGGTTGGTGGTATAATTACCTACCCCTCTGAAAAATGATGGAGTCAGTTGGGATGATGAAATTCCCAACTGTTTCTGGAAAGTCATTCAAAATTCCATGGTTCCAAACCACCAAGCAGATGATCATGGATTGTCATGGTAGGTGGGGAACTCTCCATTCTCCAAGAGAATGGCGAGAAATTCTACCTATCCATAGCTATCCGAATTCCCCAGCTGGGCTACTCGGCTGCTCTGATTCCAGTTCCCATGAAGCCACCCCAGTTCCCCGAAAAACATCTCCGAAAATCCGCCAAAAACTCGGAGTTTTCAGCTGGATTCTGAAAACTGTTTTTTTCGAAAAATCATCATTTAAAATATTGAAAGTCCAAAACTACCATTTTGATCCATGTTGCTGGTTTTATTTGTTCATTTTTCAGCCGGTCGCCAGAGCCGCCATCGGCCTGGCTTCAGCACACAGAGGGAATAGTCGTCCAGACATTTCGGATCATTGTCACCGCGGCATTGTTCCTCACCAAAAAAGCCAGTGGAGCACCGTCAACTAAGAAGTTGGTTAAGCATGCACATATCCAAAGACCCAAAGCGCTTCAGCTTCTTATTGTAATGCATCATGTCAAACAGAGTCGGGAAAAATACTGCAAACAGAGGCCTTCCTGGAGAAGATTCATAGCCGGAATGCGCCGCTGGAACAGTCTACTTTACACCTATCGACATATGTAGTGCTTGACCATCCATCAGTGGACCTTCCTGCCTACGTCCTACGTGTTCATCGCATAAAATTGTCTTGTAATTTTGTTTTCAGATACAGTCTTAACATGTCCAATCCTTTTATACAGTGTATACAGTGTATACCTCGATACACTACACATGTTCAAGTGCAAATACTATGTGGAATCCACATATACCGTGTTTCGTGGTGATCAAACATGGCAATGGAAAATCCCATCCTTTTGCGATTTTCCCATCCAAGGATCCGCGGTGTTGGCATGAATCAACATCCTGCTCTCGACCTCGATTGGGAAGGCCCGAAAGATCTAACACCATAATGTACCAATAATGGGTTCATATCTGGTTCAATATCTATCGAATCTATCCATGGTTCATACACCATAGCAGCTCTTTACATGATGTTCAGGGTTCCAAGCCAGCCATGCAACCATTTACCACTGTTTTTTAGTAGAATATAGTGGAATGATATGATGGGAGAACCTTGGCCAGGAAAACAGGTCAGCCAGAAGGAATTGGGACCTGGGAGTCTCTGGAGAACCCGAGTTGACTAAGTGTAAACCCCATCGTTGCTTCGGCCTTTGTCATCGTTTGTCAACATTTTTTACGAGCCAGAAACTCGTAGAACCCCAGCAGTTGGTTTAGAGGTTCAGAACCCCCCCCAAAAAAAAGATACCCGGCCTGGTAAACTAAGAGTTTGCTATGGAAAATGGACCATTTATGAACGATTTACCTATTCAAAATGGTGATTTTCCATAGATATGTTAAATTACCAGAGGGTATATCCCATGTCATCCCCATTGCTAGGTAAATCCCAATGAAACCCTATGAAATCCCATTCAATCCCTATTCAAACCCATATAAATCACCCAAAAATCTGCTAGGATCACATCTTCTCCCCGGACGGCACGATTTTTCAGGCCCGAACCACTCCAAGTTCATCTCCCTCGGCACCAGCGAAAGCGCGACATCCGCAGCGCTGGGATTGTGATGATACCCTCTGGTAAACATACAAAAAACATCAAAAAACTATGGAAAGATCCACCATTTTGAATGGGTAAATGAACTATAAATGGGCCATGGAATTTCCTCACTGGGTGTTTTTTATACGAAAATGATTTTCACTGGACCTAGTCATGGCGACCAGTTGACCAAGCCATGAATTTCCACCAGGGAATGGTATAGAAACAACGTTGAAATTTGATGACTTCGAAGTGGCATAATGAGGTTGGGCGGTGGCAACCCCTGGAGTGAGGTTCAGTTTTCTTCTGGTGAACAAAACCTAGGATGGTCACTCTGTTTTGTAGCCAGAAGGACCGCTTTCGTGCTGATTGTTTCATGTTGTTTCAGGTTGTTCCACAGGTCGTGACACCCCTACAAACGTTGAAACAACAGACAATGTTCTGTTCCCAAGACAAGTGGCTTGTGATTAAAAAAAAAAAAGGCCGAGGGGCTGCGAGGGTAAGACCCCGGCCCAAACAGTATGCAAAACCAATTGGTTGGTTGTGAATTCCCGTTCTTGGATTATGATCATCCCCAATATATTGGCTAGTAGAATCCCTAAAATTTCATCATCAACCAACCATCATTTATCAGTCATATCAGTCATATTCACTTATTTGATCCCCATATTTCATGGTTAAAAAAACCCTTTTTTTCGTGACTATAATCATCAACCAACTGCTCAGCCAAGGAACTGCATTCTGGAGACCAGCCGTTTGCGCAACATCTCTCAACCTCCCAAAACTTGAACAAGCTCCGAGAGATGAACAAAGCGTGGACACACTGGACACGTCCGAAAGATGTCACCAAATAAAGTGCGTCAACTTTATATGTTTATAAGCTGTTCTGGGAATATATATATATATATATGTATGTATATATATATGTATATATATATATTGTTTCTTGCCTCATTCTTCATGTTGGTTCTACTCATTTTGCGGAGGCGTGAATTGATGTGTCAGCTGAAAAACATGAGGTCCTGAAGTGTTTTGTGCTTCATTCATGATATATGTCTATGTATATGTATATATATATATATGATGTTTTTAAATGCCTCTCAAATCGTCCAAGCAAACGTCCCAAAGGGAGATAGTCCAGAAACAGACTGACAGGCACCTGAATAAACGCATTGTTTTAAGCCCTTGAACAAATTTCCCAATTTTAGTGCTTCTCCCAAACGTCCAAAGGAAGGTCAGTTGATTCAAATTCACACCAGTTTCCATCTCAAAGTTGAGTCGCAATGTTTTGCAGGCAGTTCCAATTGAGATTCGGTTCAAACCCCTTAAAGTTAGTTCAACTCAGACTCAAAATACGTTTTAATTCAAACTTCACCAGAATCAAACCAGCCAAGATTCCGACTTGAAGTCAAGTCAAATTCAACTCAATTTCAGTTCAGTAAATTCAATATCAAACCAGCTCAAATTCCATGTCAAAGGTAAGTCCAAGCATTTAAAGTCAGTTCCAGTTAAAATTCCATTCCATTCTATACGTAAGGTAAACTTAATTCAAATTTGCTTCAAAGTCAAACCGACTCCAAAATCAGTAAAATTCAACTAAGTTCGTGCAAATTCGAACCAAACACAACCCAAAGGAAAAAAAAAAACTGTTCAACATCCAAATCTGTCTCCATTGATCCATTGCTTTCCATAACTCGTTTCTCAACAAAGAAATGACAGAGGAAACCAGATATCTTGAGGATTGGAGTCACCTTTATCAGCCATTTGTCAGCTTTGGTGTCGTGAAAAACTGCTCACACCTTCAATCCCGGAAAAAAAAATGTCGGGCAAATCCATCGTGAAGTGAGAAATAATATGTCTTTTTAAGTTGCACCAGATTTGCATTCTGCATCCCTCTTTCTGTTGGTTCAATACCCAAGCCTCTGCATTCTCCAGGTGGCTGCCTGCAACTGCGAATGCATGGGAGGCGGCAAAAAATACGTGAAAGTCATGGGGATCAAGCAGAAATCAGCTCTTTTTATCATGGCTAACAATGCGTTCAATGAGAATAATCTATCAATCTAGTTCTATGAAATTGGGAATGGGTTCAATTTGTTTTCAATGAGATTTTGTCCAGCTCACCCTCTAAGATTGGCAAAGGGTGTAACAATCCAATAATCGTATATGTACTCCAGTCTAGTGCCATGAGTATAGGCAGAAGGCTTTAAGCCACGAAAAATCCCACTTACGAGTTGCTAAAGATAAATCCCATGCACGAGTTCGATAGATCGACAATCAACCCTACTTATGTTAGCTATAAACCAACCTAACCATGGGGCCATAGGGCACCACCTTGTATTTCATATCTTGACAGCTTCACAGCTTCCATCGTCACTCCCAGCCGCTGCCTTTTGAACTGCCCAAAAGCACGTTCATTTGGGGCATGGGTCAAAATTTTTGGTGCCCATGGACCTACAAATGGCCTGTAATTTTTCAGGACCGAAAAATTTGAATCATGCATTCTGGGGGTAGAGTGATCTTGACCCACACCCATGGTGGCTCAAACAATGCTAGTTGGCGGTTTCAACCCCTTGAAAGACATGAAAGTATTTGCGGATTGTCGCACAAGATTGGGATGGGAATCTAAACATGTTTGAAACAAGCAGTCACCGACCAGATTGTGTGAATGTGTGTGTGTGTCAAACGTAGGGACCCTATGAAACAATCCCTCATAAATCATCATTATATTTTTGCAGCGAGTTTCTCTTCAAAGGTCGCACTAATCTCCCTATCCAGGGAATTGCACCCAGATGACCCTTGTTTTTGGTGGGTTCTCCCACCAACCAACGTAGCAACAAAAACTGTTTCGTTTTGTTTCATGACCAACAAATCTTGGGGTAATACCAACAAAGCCAGGAATGTGTCAATATGTATATATATATACATATCTATACAGTATACTGCTATTAGAAGAAGGACGACCAACAGCATCAAACCAGTGAAGCTTCGGGCAGAAGCCTTCCGTGGCCCTTTTACTGGTTCTAGCTCACAAATTGCAATTGAACCACTTTGTATAACCCTAGTCATGAGCCAAAAGTGAGGACATTCCAGTTGGCCATGTTTGATTAGTCCTATCCACTTTATATAATATATGAAATACCCTCTAGAGCCCTGTTGCGGTATTTGATCTATTCATTTGGCGGGTCCCTTTCTGGGGTGCACTTGATAATGGAGCAAATGGATGTCCATTACTGAATCATTATTTTTATCACTATCATCAAGTGATAACAAACAGTAAAATAACATAACATTATCAACTATTATTATCACTATTAGTGTAATGTTATTCCTATATTCATATTGTTGTTACTATCACTATTATTGTTATGTTTACCATTGCCATGATTGCTCCTATCAAATTATTACTCTTATGATTGTTATCTACCTGGTTGTTACTGTTACAATTCTCTGATGATCTACTGCATCTACTGTAGTTACTGTTACAATTCTCTGATTATCTACTGCATCTACTGTAGTTACTGTTACAATTCTCAGTACCCTCGGGTAATCAAACAGTTGGCAACCGACAATCCAGCATAACTGGCTATTTTCATTTGGCAATGATCGAACCAACTGGAGATTTTCCAGCAAACCATGTGACTGATTACCATAGCAGAATCTCTATAAAAAGAGCTGGCTGATCTGGCTGAAGTCTACTAATTCACTTTATACCATAGGCCTCAAAATTCTGATCATGTCAAGGACATTTGGGATGATTCCCCGAATCCAATTCCCATTCCAACCATTATTAGTACTATTCTTCATATTGCGTAGTTTTTCCTATTACCATTCTATCCCTATTGTTGATGGTTTACCACAATGCACCAATAATGGCTCTCCAGCTTTGACGGCAAAGTCTGGTTGAAATCACCAGCTCAGCAACTCAGCCAGTCGCGCTTCCGCCGTCGCAGCACTGCCAACGCGGTGACGCTGATGACAGCAACCTGTCGGACCGATGTGAAGATGGCACCCGCCATAGGCCCCCTTTAAACAGCTAAGTTGACTTATGATTTGGTTATATAATCAATGGGAAATTCAGGATCCTAAAATAGAGGTACGTTAGTACCATATTTTTGCCCATATTTTCTGGGGATATTCCCTGAAATTTAGGCCTGAAAAATAGGCCTTATATATGGTAGGTACCTCCATTTTAGGATCCTGGAATTCCCATTGATATAACTAGTTAATGGGTTTATAAACCAACTTACAACTGGATAACTGGTGATAGCATAAGCAACAAAACTGCTGGAACCATGGGAATCTTATAATGGGAATATTAAATCCATGGGATATCAGTGGAATATGGGCTAATATCCTTTGGTAATGCCTAGCAGTTTGCCGTCGAAACTGCCCCATTTACAAATATTCATGGTCATTTTCCACGGCGACGTTGGATTGCCAGCAGGTAGCCGAGAACGGAAGATCTAGCAGCCAACATATCCAAAAGTGGTTTTAAAGCGGAAATGTTACCCTCTGGTAAACGTTTACATAACTATGGAAAATCGCAATTTTTCATGGGTAAATCATCAACTATTTCTATGGCCATGTTCAATAGCTATGTTTGTTTACCAGATGGTACAGAACATCCTTATTTCCTACTCTTCAAACAGAAGTTTCTGGGCCAGGTCTTGCCAAGTTGGATCTTATGGTTGATGTCGGGAATCTTGTTATGGCTATGTCCTCTGGTAACATTGGCAAACAGCAATAGGGTGCAGGAAAATCCACCATTGATACATGCCAAAAAGTTGATGTCTGCATCGTGAAAAAAAAACATTTTGGGAGTTCAATCCATTACAGAATTTATTATAAGATATTGGATATATCATCCTTAATTAAATAAATTATACTATATGTCCATGTCATAAATATGTATATATATATACATATTCTATTTTACCATGTCCGGTATAGATATATGCATTACCCTCTGGTAAACGTTTACATAACTATGGAAAATCACATTTGTTTTATGGGGAAATCCACTATTTCTATGGTCATGTTCAATAGCTATTTTGACATAACCAAAGGGTATAATGTTATATCAGTTATATCATATGTTATATTTTTTTTAATACATGATTCTGTATTTATGAATATTTATGACCTAAGATAATCTCTCATGATATATCATATATCAATACACACATGCACACACATGTTATATAGAACCATTTTTAATGGAGTTTTCCAGATGGAAAATGCATCGCTGCCAAGTTACCAGGATCCACTTGGCCGGGCTTCGTCGGCGGCTCTTGGCCTTGTAGCGGCCGATGGGCGCCTGGCCTAACCTGGGCCAGGTTTTTTGCGGCAGGGGAATAGCTGGGCGTATAACCCATACAATATATGTCTTTTTTATTATTTATTTATACGTGTGTATATGTATATATATATACGTATATATATATATATATACGTATATATATATGCATGCATATACAAATATATACATGTGTGCATGTGTGTGTGCATGTGTGTATTGATATATGATATATCATGATAGGTTATCTTAGGTCATAAATATTCATAAATACATAATCATGTATGAAAAAAAAAACATATGATATAACGGATATAACATTATACCCTCTGGTAATTTAACATAGCTATTGAAAATGGCCATAGAAATAGTGAGTTTTCCCATTAATAGCATGGTGGATCTGTCCATAGTTTTTTGTAAACGTTTACCAGAGGGTAATATTTCCCCTTTAAACCCACTTTTGGATATGTTGGCTGCTAGATCTTCCGTTCTCCAGAGGGTAATATTTGAGGATATCATCATTGTGATATGTATCAAACTGACATGCGTAAAAATCACCCCTTTGAAACCCTGAGATTCAGAACAAAAAAAAACGGCTTTCCAAAGACTACGGGCTGACCACCAAATGATCATCTGATTATAATGGTTATAATGGTTATAAACTATTATGGTTATAATGGTTAATAACCTCTTATAAACTTATCTGATTGGTGGTTGAGCCCTACCCCTCTGAAACATGATGGAGTTCGTCAGTTGGGATGAATATTCCCAATATGATGGGAAAAATGTATTACAGTAAAATGTTCTAAACCACCAATCAGTCATTGACACCAACGGACCAAACCCATGCCTAAAAGATGTGTAACTTCTGCACGAGTAGGGCCCCCTATACATTTTTATATATACATATGTACAGTATACATATAGCATATCCCATGACATATCCAATGGAAAATATCCCATGAAATCCCCTTTTTTTTTGACGATCACCGACGATCCCAGAGGCATCTGCACTAGGTATTCCCTCCACTCAAAGATGGCCAATGCCTCGAGCGTCGCCAGCCTCGAGTTCGCGCACCGAAAAAGATAGATCAAAGACAGTACAGTAGATATATGGTTGGTGGTATACCTACCCCTCTGAAAAATATGAGTTCATCAGTTGGGGTTACTATTCCCAACTGAATGGAAAGTCATAAAATTCATGTTCCAAACCACCGACCAGTACAATAATATATCTGGGTAAATGAAATAATATTTCACTAACCTGAATTGTTGGGCCATAAAAGGGGATGATTTCCCGAATCCTAACCATGATTCCAGGCTTCGGGAGAACAGTGAGGTCGTGATGAATTTTACCTAGATATATGTAGATATGGAGATTTCCTGAAATCCCCAAAACCATAGGGTTTCAAATACTAAAATCATCTTATTTCAGATGATTTGGGGTTACCCCCATTTTACGAAAACGTCCTATTGGTATTGCTAGAAAAATCCAATGATAAAATGGTGATTAAACACTGTAGAACTATCTGTCAATTCTTTTTGGACAATTGAGAACGTCTAAAAATTGAATAAAATTGATAGATTTGAATAGAATTCTCCAATTTATTTCATGCCTTGATTGTTCCAAGCATGAAAAGTCATTGATTATGAAGGGATTGTCCAATGCCGATTTTTGCACAGTGCTTTCCGGTAGAAATGCTGTGAAGATAAAATCTAGGGAAACCATGCAAGTGCCAAACATTTGGGTCACCAAAAATAAAAGTACCAGTCAAAGCCAGTCAAATTGGATGTATATACTATAGATCGCAATCTAACTCAGTTTTGAGGGTGTATAGTATAGCCCAAACAAAAAGGTCAATGGAGAAAAAACGCGTCTCAACGGCAAAAAACAAAGCGGTTGACCACATATTTGGTGCTTTCCAGTGTATGTGACAAACTTAAAACCCTGACAATACACAATCAAAAACTTGCTGAAACCACCAACTCTTGGAAAAATAAAGCTGTGAACCTTACATCATGTTGTTCCACCTTGTTTAGCAGCTAAGCAGCTCAATCAAACCCTTGAAATGATGGATTTGTTTCAGCCAAAATACTCTTCCAGTTCCGATTGACTTCCCATGAACTCCTCGCGCAAAATGACCTGAAAGAGCAGGGGGAAGGCTGACCTTTGAAAAAAGACACTTTGTCTATTCGATTCTACCCAAGTTTGATTTGATCTTGGAGTCAATAGATTGGTTTCAGGGAAAACGTACAGTTGTTCTCATCAGATCTGGGACTTTCTGTAAAATTGCCCTTAAAACAATCCAATGATCATCTGTAAAAGGATATTTCAGGTGGTTTTTCCGTTGCAGCTTAGAAGGTCTCCAGCGATAGAATTCCAAACAGACCTGCCAGGAAATTGCAACCGTTTGAACCACCAGTGATTGGAATTCCCAGAAACCACCCAAAAGGGATTCCCAGATGGATTGTGATAATCAATGGGAATTCCAGGAACCTAAACTGGAGGTACCGATTTATATAAGGCCTATTGTTCAGGCCTAAATTTCAGGGAATATCCCCAGAAAATATGGCCAAACATATGGTACTAACGTACCTCCATTTTAGGATCCTGGAGATCTCCCATTGAAATACAGTAATCCTCAAGATATTGGTTAGGATTGAGTATAATCCCTGAACTAGTCATCAGCCAACAGGGCTTTTGAACATTGCTGATCTGACAACAACAACAACAACAACAACAGCAACAGCAACAGCAACAGCAACAACAAGAACAAGAACAAGAACAACAAGAACAATCCTCGCGCAACTTTTGCCTGACCACTGGCCTATTTCATCAAACGTGGCAATTTTGCCGAAATTCCCGAACTCAATGGCAAAATCAGGGAAAATCCTCGAAGTAAAAATGGTGGATTGCTGTCAAAAGAATCAACCAATGTTCAACCCCAATGACTTGGCCTTGCTGTTGGTTATCTCCCAAAGTTGCTTAACTTCCCTGTGCTCTCATCCCCCAGGCATGGTTTCTGGGGGTGTATTTAAGGGATGAACTGGGGATGGGATTATTTCAACTTCCATGAATATTCATATTCCATACATAAATCCCATTCAAACCCATTATAGTATCAATATCCCCTTAATATCCTATCAATATTCAACTTACGTATATTTCATACTGTATTAGGGCGAAAGCATACTATCCCCTCAACATTTCTGGTTGACGGGTTGACGTCAGCAAAACCCCCCGCAAATCCCATTTCCTTCACTTCCAGGCGCTGGTGTCTTCAGATCTTTTGCAGCTTTTCGGCTTCGGAGGAGGTACTGCATCACGGCCTTGTCGTTGCCTCGTGAAGCAAAAAACACTGGATATTTCCCATGTGTTCATGGCGATGTCAGGAGCAAAATGGAGGTTGAACCAACTAAAATCTGGATCTGTCTGTCAAAAGTGGCGATTTTGCTTGGAAAAATGGTGATGGAATATATCATGATAATATGCGTATGTGTATATATATATAAATATACAGATACATGTGTATATATATATGGCCATGAAAGAATGAGAAAAATGATCTTGAAAACCAGTTGGTTTTGATGGTTTTCCCGTGCAGACAAACCCCACGTTGACGAAATGCAAAATGGAGTGTGAAATGAACGTTGGGAGGCTCTTATATAAGTGCAAAACTTTCGTATACCCAGGAAAAGTTCACTAGTCACAACTAACCAATGAAATTGGGATATGAAACGAAATTTAGTGGTGACTTTACAGTTGTGGCAACTCCGGTTATCACCTGATGGGAGGACCTGGTCACATCCAAAAGACCACTGACCAACCATTTATATACAATACCTCTACCCTTTGGTAATTTAACATAGCCGTGTTTTTTTTCCGCCATGTGTAGATGATTTCGTGATTTCGTAATTTAGCTATGATGGCCATGTTCCATCAATGGCCATTTTAGGAACCTAAATTGGAGGTAGCTACCATATATAAGGCCTATATAAGGCCTATGTAAGAGAATATCCCCAGAAAATATGGCCAAACATGGTACTAACGTACCTCCAATTTAGGATCCTGAGTCATTCCCGTTGATGAAACATGGCTATGTCAGGTATAACCCAGCCACGGCTACGTCCAAGTGGCCATAGATCAAATGGCTAACCCGAGACAAAGTCCACTCGGGGTGCGGCCGTTCCACGACTTTCCTAGCAACGGAGCATGCCATAGTTCAGAGACCTCCATGAACAAATCCAGTAACACTAAATATAACTACATCTATATTATATCATGTGTATCTACAGCATATATATATACATAGATATCTATATATATATATCATAGTGTGTATATATATATTATATAGTATAAATTAGTATAGTATATAGAGATAAAATTGCAGTAGATACAGCAAATAAAAATTGCAGCGCTTGGGATGAAAAAATGGCCTGTCGGCCTGGTGATAACCTACGAAACGTGGAGAAACGTCCCCAGACTTCAAGTTGGTTAGATGATATTAGGAACTGTTAGTTATATGAAGTGAATGATTTTTGGAAAAATGGAAGTTGATTGCAAACAACACAGTGCCTTTCTGTTGATTGCTCTTTGTAGTCGTGATTCTGATGTTGAGCTCCTGGCTGTGTGCCAGATGGTACGGGGGTCTCCAAACAAAATAGAAAGAGTTCCAAGAATGATACCCTCTGGTAATTTAACGTAGCTATTGGAAATGGCCATAGAAATAGTGGATTTTCCCATCAAAAATGGTGGATCTGTCCGTAGTTTTTTGTATGTTTACCAAGAATGATAAACTGATCATCACGGCAAACCTGTCAGTTCTCCAACTGTTTCATCTACAAATTGGCGGTTGGAATAGCTGCAGGTGCAACGGCTACGCTGAAAAAAGGCCCACTGTTATTGAGGTTCTAAAACAGTAAACCCTGAAGCCCTAAACCCTAACACCACTGGACGTTAATATACAGCATATATCCATATGTGTATGTGTATGTATGTATATATATATATATATCCATATCTATATATATATATGATTATATATTATGGAGAAACAAAGCTAGAATTCCCATCCCAAGCATCACGAAACTCGGCCGAGTTTCAAGACATCACCTGGGCCAAGTGGTGTCAGACATCCTTCCAACATGATTTTGCTGCTCTGAATCAAACATACTGTGGATGGAAGAAATATGATATAACAATCTATGATATATGTTTTAATGATCTATAATATACATATGATCTAATCTATGATATAACATTGACAACAATCCTGTGGATGGAGAAATCCTGCACCAGTTGAAAACGGTGGTAAACATCCCGTTAATTATAGGGTTTCAACCTGTATCTGGCTGGTGGAGGAAAAAAAACACATTGTGTCTAGGAGAAAAGCATGGAAAGTCACTCTTTGGGGGAATCCAGAATGTGGCAAACCCACAAATTATCCCCAAGTACCATTTTTATGGCTGCTACAAACCATCCCCAAATGGTAGGAGCATGATTGGGGATTCCCCATTGTATTTTTCGAATGGGAGAATCACCGATGAGCATAGATGTGGAAGTTTCCACTGGTCATAAATTCCTCGTGGCCTGCAACGCCCCATCACTCCGACCATTACCAGGGGGTCAAATGACCGACATCAAAGTAGTGATGATCCACTGAGTCACTTCATTGGGACGTTCATGTCAAAGTATGGACAGCGTAAGAAGCTGGATCTTTTGCAGAAATGGACCGGCTAATGGATGGGTCATTTTTAGTAAAGCAACTCGCTCTTGGGTACCCAATGTGACCCTGCAAAAATGCAGAAAAGTGAAGACTCCAGCTTGCAAAACGGGTGGTAAATGGCGTTTTCATTTTTTGAGGGTTACTCTCTATGGCTTTGTCTGAGAATACGATACCCTTAAAAGCCAAAGGTTGATCCTCATTTTCCTCCAAAATATGTTTCGGGGTTATCCCCCATCAGACTAACCTACGCTCCGTTACGCTCCACCCAGATTTCGCTGTAGATTGCCATCCCAGCAACCGTCTTGAATGTCTCCCTTGCTCAGCGTGCGCAAGAAGAATCCTGCAAGGCCAGTCCTGGCGCAATGTGCGCGTACCTCAAGAGCGTGGTCGGCAAACATTCGGAGCGTTCAAAAACTGACTTGATTTGAGGCAAATGTTGCAGGAAACCATACTTTTTCACGAAGAACTCTTGGGATGTCCTCCAAGTTTTTGCTGAAAAAACATTCTTTGAGATCGGATGCACCGCAGTGGCACTAAGGCAGGTCCACCTTATGCGGACTTATGAATCCAGTTGTAGAATCTTCCCTTAAAAAAAAAAAACTATGTACTTCAACTGGTTGGTGGTTTTAACATGTTTTAACCATCTTGAAAAATATGAGTTCGTCAATGGGAAGGATTATTTATCCCATATATGAAATGGAAAATAATCCATTCATGTTCCAAACCACCAACCAGTCAATACTGTACACTTCAATCAGGGGGACCCGAAAAAATGAATGGATGCATCACCACCCCGGCTGTAGGCCGCTTCCACAGTTGCCGGGCTGCTCCATTCAAGGTGCAGGTCTTGCCTCAGCGCAATGCCGGCAACCCAAAACATGGTAGGAAAGTACAATCCCTACTCAAAACAGTGTTTGCTGTAGTAAATTACTTCTCCAGTCTTTTTGGTGACTTACCATATATAGAGATATAGATATATCATATGAAATCACCCATGTTTCCCCCTGTCTGTATCATTTACCTATCGCAACAACTATCGGACCTCACGTGACCTCTACCTCTGCTCCACCTGTGCCAAGGTACCCAGTTTTTCATCCACTTTGCCGCAGGGGCACCTGGGACTTGCGATCTGCAACCTGACGATCCGAGACAAAATTTCAATGAAAAAACTGGTGCCTCGATTTGGGATGATGACCCCAAACTGGGATGGTTCATTATAGGCTTTACATGGCTTTACCACCTTGTTGATGGTTGATTTAAGTGATGTCCATTGCATCAAAGTTGGTCATCGAAAAAACCTGGCAATCATGGTGGAAACAAATCCCAAGAATGCCCTTTGTATGTGATTTCAACACCCCATCCCCATTCCGGGCAACATTCTGACCATAAATCTGGGATGTAAATAGCCTGGCGTATGAAACTAAACATCCAAAACGCCCATGCCAATAGCCATAGCCCATGAAACTCAACTTGAGGCCTGGGATATAGGTGTGATTGAAAATTCAGTGCCTCTAGATCCAGTTCTTACAAACCTCATTTTCCCTGTCAGAATTGCCATTCGAGGTGTCAACCCCATTAGCCGTTCTGGTCCAAGACCAGGGCGTGATCCCCGGATCTCCCAAGTCACCAACGTTCACGATCGTGGGGGCTGTTACGAACAGGTGGGTTCAACCAATGGTGGCAGTGCTTTTCTTTTTGTTCTGGTATCCTCCTGCAATGTTCAGCTTTTGGAAACCACCTTTTCCAATTAGCTTTCTTCCCCCTGGGGTACATAGTTTGCCTTTTGCCGCGTTTGCGGTGCAGTCGC